>ENA-USUG01000252-USUG01000252.1-human-gut-metagenome-genome-assembly--contig:-NODE-252-length-85524-cov-33.505658_pt1 | contig 85524 bp, 81 predicted proteins | sample MGYA00250059_ERZ773394 | MGnify/ENA primary metagenome ERZ773394 (study PRJEB29103, sample SAMN06111957) | human gut metagenome | biome: human gut; feature: ankylosing spondylitis patient; material... | reverse complement strand
CTCGCGCCTGCGGCGGTCGCTTGCGACATCTACCTTATACGCCGCAGTGTGCATCCTCGCGGAGCGTTTTTTACTTTGCAGGCAATTTCCTGTAAAGCAAAAAAAGAACCGGCAAAGTTTTATTTCCTTTGCTGGTTCTACTATAACGAATCAATTATTAAAGAATCCTTAAATCTGAAAATTCTTATTTCATGCTTTCTTTTAAAATAAATGCCATCAGCAGTGCATCCGGTCCGATATGGGTTCCGATTGCCATTCCAACTTCATGAAGACTGCTTTCTGTCAGGGAAAAAGCTTCCATGGTTTCTTTCCGGAATTCCTCTCCCATTTCCGGGTTATTGCTGTGAGCAAATTCTACCGGCATGCAGCTATCCACTTCTCCTTTTTTCAAAAATGCCTGCATTCCGCTTTTGGCTGCCTTTATGCCGCGGGCTTTGGAATATCCTTCAATCTCTCCATTCCGGAGCAGCAGTACCGGCTTGATTCCCATTACATTTCCCACTGCTGCAACTACCGGAGAAATACGTCCGCCCTTTTTCAAATATAATAATGTAGACGGAACACCGGTAAGATAAGTCCTGTGCTTTACTTCTTCTAAGATTCCTGCAATCTCTTCTGCACCTTTGCCTTCCTCTCTTAACTTCACTGCATACTCCACCAGAAGCCGCAAGGATAAGGATGCCTGCAGGGAATCCACGATATATATCTTTTCATATCCGCACATTTCCTTCGCCAGCACTGCCCCATTATAAGTTCCCGAAAGCTTCGAGGAAATAAGTATCACCAGCACTTCTTCGCCTGCTTCTTCTGCCGCTTCATACTTTTCTAAAAATGCTGCCGGTGATGGCTGGCTGGATACCGGAAGTTGTTCCTCGCTGCGCAGTTTCTCATAAAATGCTTTGAAATTCTCTTCTGTATTCCGGTCAAATATAACATCTTCAAAGTTTGCCGAAATCGGCACCAGATCCACGCCCATTGCCTTTGCTTCGATTTCTAATATATCAGATCCTGTATCTGTAATTATCTTCATTTTCGTCTCCATCTCTTGACTGTTGTCTGTATCTATGCCACACTATATGTGAGATAATTTATATCACATTGTTGTAGCTACATAAGTAGCATTGTAGCATAGTTTTCCCTTTTTTCAACGGTTTGATGTGAGACATTTTATATCATTTTGTATCATGATACGGATGTGGTGCCGGCAGGTGGGACAGAATATGATATTCGTTTCTTACGATTTGCATTTGATATGTGCATTGGTTCATTACGCAAAGAGCGTTATTTTTCTTAGCACTGTATTTTTCTTGCTGTCAGGCTGTCCTTTCCGTTGCTTTGACCGGATGCCGGCTCTGTCCGTCTGATGCGGATACCACATTCCGTCTGAAAGAGACGCTAAGAATTCCGTTAAAGTTTCCGTATCTTCCGGCAACCGGCACATATTCGCATCCATGCTTAAGATGTGCCTCGCTGGCACATCCCTGTGCCAGCGTTGCCGGTTGCTGCCGGAATTCTAAGCGGCTCTAACAGACTGCATATATCGTATCCGCATTCAGGCGAACAAAGTCCGGCATACTGTCAAACATTGGAAAGACAGGCTTTATCGGCAAAAGAAAAATGCAGTGCAAGAAAAACCGCTCTTTGACGTTAGAAGCAATGTATGTATCAAATACAAATCGTAATAACAAATATAAAGCGACTGTCCCACCCACCGGCACACATCCATAGCACATACGAACAGGAGTATTCAAATGAAAGAAACAGACAAACGATACGAAGCGAACCGCCAGGTAAAATTAAAGATTGCCCGTGCCCTGACCAAACTCATGGACACCAAAGCATTTTCCGATATATCCGTAACCGATATTATTACCACTGCCGGAGTAGCAAGAGCTTCCTATTACCGGAATTTTCATTCCAAGGAAGAAGTGTTGATTAAAATTACGGACGATATTATGGAAGAATACCGGAAGAGGGCAGAAAAGCTTGAAAATGACTTTTTCAGCTATGAGGCAATTTTACTGATTTTTCGGTATTTTAAGACTTACAAGAAATTTATTTTAAGTGTATATAAGGCAGGTCTTGCATACATTTACTTAGACCTTTTTGATCAGGAATTAGAAAATCATATGGGTGACATGCCTTATAATGATATTCACCGGTATAAAGTCTACTTCTATTCCGGTGCGCTCTATAATGTTTTCTTAAAATGGCTGCAAAACGGAATGAAGGAACATCCTTCCGCTATGGCTTCCATGGTGACGGAAATGTTAGAACAGGGAGCCTATCCGCTAGCTTAGCTGCCAGCGGACATGGCTTCCTTCTTCATCTTTTGTAATAAGAAGCTGGTCTTCCATTTCCTGCTTTAATTCTGTTACATGGGAAATGATTCCAATAAGCTTTGAGCCGCCTGCCATCTCTTTTAATACCCGGACTGCCTGCTCTCTTGCATGCTCATCCAGGGAACCAAATCCTTCATCAATAAACATCATATCAAGATGTATGGCAGCAGAATTTTCCTGAATCTCATCTGCCATGCCTAATGCCATGGATAACGCCGCCATAAAGGACTCTCCTCCGGAAAGCGTACGGACTTCCCGCTCTTTTCCGGTCACATTGGAATATACCATAAGGTCAAGTCCCTTGTTCTTTCCGATTGCAGCCTTCTTCTCATCAAACATTCTGAGTTCAAACTGTCCTGCTGACATTTCTTCAAAACGGCGGTTTGCTGCATAAAGAATCCGCTCCAGATAATAGCGTTGCACAAAGGTCTCCAAATCCATACGGCTGCCGGACACATTTCCGGAAATGACAGTATAAAGCCGTGTTATGCGGTTGTGCTGCTCTAATACCTGCTGCCGCCCGCTCCATATTTCTTCTACCGCTCCTAAGATTTCCGTATCCTTCTGATTGGAAATCTCCCACTCATTAACTGCCCTGCCTGCAAGCTTACTCTGCTCCTCTGCTGCCTTAAGTTCCTCTGAAAGCTTCTCTACGTCCGGTTTTTCTTTCTCTCCTACAGTTTCTTTCGCTGTCTCATAGCGGCTCTGATACATCGTCTTCTGATTCTGATAATCTTCCCTTTTCTGCCGCATCTCTTCCATGGCATCCATCGAATACTGCTCCACCAGAGTCTGCCATTCCAGTTTGGAAATATCTTTTTCTTCTATATATAAATCATATTTTTGCTGCTTGGCTTCTGCTTCCTTTTTCCGTTCCGGAAGTTCTCTTTCACAACGGACAATGCCTGTCTGTGTACCGGTTTTCTCTTCCTCTAAACGGCTCTTTTCTTTATCAGCCTTTGCATATGCACTTTCTGCAGAAGCCTTCTTCTGCTGTGCTTCTGCCAAGACTTCATCCGCTTCTTTTTCAGATGTATAGTCAAGGGTGCGGTTCCGCTCTGTGTAAGCTGCCTGACAACGGTCAAACTGCTCTTTTGCCAATAGCTTCTTTTCTGTTGCTTCTGTCTCTTCTTTTTGAAGTGCAATCTTTTTTGCTTCTGCCTCTTCTAATTTATCAGACAATTCCTTCTTCTTTTTTATCTCCTGAGAAAGTGTTTCTTCTTCTTTTGCAAGCTTTTTCTTTTGCGCGACAAGCCACGGTTCTATTTCATTATCGGCTGCCGGGTTTGCTTCCTTTCCAAAGGCTTCTATTTTATTCCGGCACTTTTCCTGTTTTTCTGCCAACTCTTTCTCCCGGTTCTCTCTTCTTACGTGGCATGCACCGGCTTCTGTAGATGCCGCTTCCTGCTTCTGCTGTAACTTTGCAACCGTTTCTTCTAAAGCTTCTAACATTTCCCTGCTTAATTCTTCCTGCATCTCTACCGCAATGCATGGCTTTGGATGTTCCATGGAACCGCAGACCGGGCATGGCTCTCCCTCTTTTAATTCCTTTGCTAAAATACCTGCCTGCGCATCGAAAAACCGCTTACGATATGTTTCGTATTCCTGCTGCTTTGCCTGATACTGTCCGGATGCTTCCCGATAAATCTCTTTTGCATGTTCCTCCTGTTTCTTTTCTTTACCAAGAAGCTGCTTTGATTCTGTAATCTCTGCTACGGCATCTTCAATTTCTGCAAGAGCATCTTTCTTTCCGGTAATCTGTAACTTCCTTACTTCCATTCCTTCGAAGGCTTCTGCTTCTTTCTTCCACTGCACGATATTCTGCTCTAAGACAGTGCTTTTTTCTTTTGTCTCTTTTTCCGTCTCTTCCGCCTGCTGCAAAGCATCTTTACTCTGCTCTACTTCCTGTGCGGCTTTTCTTATTTCTTTCAATGCCGCTTTCGTGCGATTTACTTTTTCTTCTATAATACTGTAATTCTTCTGCTGTGTTTCCTTTTCCGCCTCTGCTAAGTTTCTTTCCTTTTCTGCCTCTTTTAAAGCTTTCTTTATCTCCGGCAGCTTTTCTTCTAATTTCTGTTGTTCTGCCTTTAAATTCTCCAGCCTCTTTACCGCTTCTTCATACTGCTGATAGAGCTGCTTTGCATCATAGGCAAGCTTTATCATCTGCTCTAACCGGGCAGTCTCTTTTATCTCCTCTTCCGCTTCAAAAAGGCGTGCTAACTCCCGCTGTGCTTCTTCCATCTGGGTAAAGGATTTTTGCAGATTTTCCGCTTCCTGCAACGCACTCCTGCAATGCTCCCGCAGTTTTTCCGCTTCCTTTGCTTCCTTCTTTTTCTGCTTTCCCTCTTCCTTAAGATACTGGCACAATTGCTGCATCAATTCTAAAAAGCGTTCCATCTCCGGTGCTTTTGCATCCGCCTGCTGCATCTTCTTTTTCAATGCCAACAGGGCTTCGGCTTCTTCAAAGGCTTCCGGTATGTCCGCATTCTCAGCTTTGGCATGAAACTTCGTACGGATTGTGGCAATCTCTGCATCTAATTTTCTTTTCCGGTCTCCTAATTCATTGGCAATCTTTTCATATTTTTCTGTGTGGAATAATTTTCGGAAAATCACTTTTTTCTCATCGGATTTTGCCCGGAGCAGTTCCATAAATTCTCCCTGGGCAATCATTGCCACCTGCATAAACTGCCCCTTGGTCAGCCCGACAATATCAATGATTTTCTGATTCGTTTCCTTTTGCGAATAAACCTTTTCATCCGGCATGATTAAGGTAACGGATTCGCTTTCTTCTTTTTCACCGCTTCCCCGCTTCAATGGGCGGACATGTCTTGGCACACGGCGCACTGTATAGACGCCGCTTTCTTCTGTTCCTTCACAGAATTTCAATTCCACATAAGGCTCTGTGCCTGCGATGGCAAACTGACTCTGCAGCTCTGTTCCACTTTTTTTATTAGCTGTGGAACTGGCTTCTCCATATAACGCAAAGGCTATGGCATCAAAAATAGTGGACTTGCCGGAACCGGTATCTCCGGTAATCAGGAATAAATTCTGGGATGGTTTTCGAAAATCAATTTTCGTCCGGTCTCCATAGGACCCAAATGCCTGCATTTCCAAGGTTAATGGTCTCATAACTCACTCTCCTCCTCTACTTTATTGATGACTTCCTTAAGAATTTCTCTCTCTTCCTCGTTCATCTCTCCGATAAACTCACAGCATAGCGAAAAGGCATCAAGCTCTGCCTCATGCCGGAATTTTTCCATTTCATAATTGGCTTTGTGCAGCGTTTCTCTTCGGATTTCCAGCAAATTGGGAAATGCATGACGCAGCCGGTCCTGCATGTCAAAGACATTGACATCCACCTTATCGGTAAGAATCACAGTTACAAAATTATCGGATGGCTGCTTTAATACTTCTTCTAATTCCCCTTCCACAATACGCACCTGACGCAGTGGTTTTAACGGAATTACTCTGGTGGCAAGCTTTCCCTTTTCTTTCAGTTCCACCATAATAATGCCCTTTTTCTGTCCCGCTTCACTGACAGAGCAGGCAAGAGGTGTTCCACAGTAACGATAACACTCTTTTCCCACGGTCATAGGCTTATGAATATGTCCCAATGCCGCATAGTCAAACCGCTCCAACACATCCGCAGACACTTCATCAATATTTCCCACGGTGCGGATTTCGGAATCCATCCGCTCAACATCCTCCGCCGCTTTTCCTGCCGGCAGATAGAACTGGTGGCTCACCAGCACATTCCGCTCTGCTTCATTTACATTTTCTCTTTCCAGAAGTTTATGCAAAGTTGCATCATACGAAAGATTGTTATCATTTTCATCCGTTCCCACAATCTGCTTTACCATAGACGGCTTCACAAATGGCAGAAGATAAAAATTCACTTTTCCATACTTATCCGTCAATGTCACTTTCTCAATGTATTCCTCTTTCGTCTCAGGCGGCTTTCCTATCATATATAAATGCTGTCTTGATAAAATGCTTCGAAAACAGTTCACTCTTGGTGCGCTGTCATGGTTTCCGCTAACCATCATAATGACAGCCTCCGGCACCATCTCCGTCAGTTCATTGATGAAACAGTCGAATACCTCTACTGCCTCTGCCGCCGGCACTGCTTTATCATAAATATCTCCTGCAATCAAAATGGCATCCGGTTTTTCTTCTCTGGCCCGCTCTACAATCTGATGCAGGATATATTCCTGGTCTTCCCTTAAATCATGATTCATTAATTTCAATCCGATGTGAAGGTCGGATAAGTGAAATATCTTCATAGCCCATGTGCTCCTTTTCTATACAAGATTATCCTACAAAGTAAGATTATATTTTTCTCTTACTTTGTATTATAGCTTGTCTGTGGTGCTGCCGCAACGGACTTCTGTAGAATTATATGGCAGCATTTTTAAGCAGGAGGCTAATTCTTTAGGGGGAAAATCTTTCAACTTTCTTCACTTTATAAAAATTTCGCAGTTTTTTTATTGATTTTATGACTTATTTATGTATAATAATTATGATGACGTAACTAGGATTTATAGTTTCTCAGTCAAGATATCATAAAAACCTGCTTTTTGCGGGCGATTATCATATTACTATATTTAAAGGAAAGAGGTAAAAACAAAATGGCAGAAATCAATTTAAGCAAGTATGGCATTACTGGAACAACAGAAATTGTCTACAACCCATCCTACGAAACATTATTCGCAGAAGAGACCAAGCCAGAACTGGAAGGCTATGAAAAAGGTCAGGAAAGTGAACTTGGCGCAGTCAATGTTATGACTGGTATCTATACAGGTCGTTCCCCTAAAGACAAATTCATCGTTATGGACGAGAACTCCAAAGACACTGTATGGTGGACATCTGATGAATACAAGAACGACAACCATCCAGCATCTGAGGAAGCATGGAGTGCTGTAAAAGACATCGCTATCAAAGAACTTTCTAACAAAAAACTTTATGTAGTAGATGCTTTCTGTGGTGCTAACAAAGATACCCGTATGGCTATCCGTTTCATCGTAGAAGTAGCTTGGCAGGCACATTTCGTAACAAATATGTTCATCCAGCCTACTGAAGAAGAATTAAAGAACTTTGAGCCGGACTTCATCGTTTACAATGCTTCTAAAGCAAAAGTTGAAAACTACAAAGAATTAGGATTAAACTCTGAGACAGCAGTAATGTTCAACATTACAAGCCGTGAGCAGGTTATCGTTAATACATGGTACGGCGGAGAAATGAAAAAAGGTATGTTCTCTATGATGAACTACTATCTGCCATTAAAGGGCATCGCTTCCATGCACTGCTCTGCTAACACAGATATGAACGGTGAAAACACCGCTATCTTCTTCGGACTTTCCGGAACAGGTAAGACAACCCTTTCTACCGACCCTAAGCGTCTCTTAATCGGTGATGACGAGCATGGTTGGGATGATAACGGCGTATTCAACTTCGAAGGTGGATGCTACGCTAAGGTTATCGACCTTGATAAAGAATCTGAGCCGGATATCTACAATGCGATCAGACGTGACGCTCTTCTTGAGAACGTAACATTAGATGCTGACGGAAAAATCGATTTTGCTGATAAGAGCGTAACAGAAAACACCCGTGTATCTTACCCAATCAACCACATTGAGAACATTGTCCGCCCGATTTCTTCTGCTCCAGCAGCTAAGAATGTCATCTTCCTTTCCGCAGATGCATTCGGAGTACTGCCTCCAGTATCTATCTTAACTCCAGAGCAGACTCAGTACTACTTCCTGTCTGGATTTACAGCAAAACTTGCTGGTACAGAGCGTGGAATCACAGAGCCTACACCTACTTTCTCAGCATGTTTCGGACAGGCTTTCTTAGAGCTGCATCCTACAAAATACGCTGCAGAGCTTGTTAAGAAAATGGAAAAGAGCGGAGCTAAGGCTTACCTCGTAAATACAGGATGGAACGGAACCGGAAAACGTATCTCCATCAAAGATACTCGTGGTATCATCGATGCTATCTTAAGCGGAGCTATCTTAACCGCTCCTACAAAACAGATTCCATTCTTCAACTTTGAAGTTCCTACAGAGCTTCCAGGCGTTGATTCAGGCATCTTAGATCCTCGTGATACTTACGCAGATGCTTCTGAATGGGAGACAAAAGCATTAGATCTTGCTGACAGATTCATCAAGAACTTTGCTAAATACGAAGGAAATGAAGCTGGTAAAGCTCTTGTTTCTGCAGGTCCTCAGAAATAATTTTCCTGATAAGGAAATCAATAGAAACAGAAAACCGGATGTGATTCCACATCCGGTTTTCTTTATCTGTTTCTTATTTTGCTGCCAGATCCTTTACTACTTCACCTGCGATAATCAGTCCAGCGACAGATGGCACAAATGCCACACTGCCCGGAATATCACGCCGCTCCGTACATTTATGGGCTGCTCCCGGCGGACAAATACAGTTGGTTCTACAGCTGATTGCCATATCTTCAACTGGTCTGGTTGGCTGCTCTTCGGAATAAACCACCTTAAGCTTCTTTACGCCACGTTTCTTTAACTCACGGCGCATTACTTTTGCCAGCGGGCATACCTTTGTCTTATAAATATCTGCCACACGGAACTGACTGGCATCTAACTTATTTCCGGCTCCCATACTGCTGATAATCGGCACATTCATCTCCTGTGCCTTCATAACCAGTGAAATCTTCGCTGTTACCGTATCTACTGCATCTACGATATAATCATACTCTTCAAAAGGAAATTCATCCGCATTTTCCGGCAGGAAAAAGCATTTATGCACTTCTACCCTGGCATCTGGATTAATCTCTAAAATACGGTCTTTCATGACGTCTGTTTTATATTTTCCAACGGTCTTTCTGGTTGCAATAATCTGACGGTTGAGATTCGTCAGGCATACCTTGTCATCATCAATCAGATCAAAAGCTCCAACTCCGCTTCTTACCAGTGCTTCGCAGACATATCCACCTACTCCGCCAATTCCAAATACTGCAACCTTTGCATTCTTTAATTTTTCCATTGCTTCTTTTCCAAGCAATAGTTCGGTTCTTGAAAACTGTGTCAGCATCTTCTATCTCCTCTTCTTTGACTACGCTACATTTTACCGCGTCCTTATGTTCTTTGCAACAGAAAAATGCTGCACTCCCATTTCTGAAAGTACAGCATTTTTATTTTTCATTTCATGACTTTTCTATTTCCGATATATCCCTTTTCACTTATTTCATACGGCGTCCTGCATTTAATCTGCCATATGCTCCCGCAGCCACTCCTGCCGCAGCAATCAGTACAAGAAAATATAGGAATATCTGATTGTCGTCTCCGGTTTTAACCTGTGTGCTGCTATCAGACGTTGTTGCTGCCGGTGTCTGTAGCGAAGATGCGCCTGGCAATGTTGTAACAACATTACTTCCGGCGGTTAATGTCGTTCCATTATTATTTTCATTTGGCGTGCTTCCACCTGGTGTATTTTCCAGATTATTTCCGCCGCCCGGGTTTGACGGGTTTAAGCTGTCGGAAGAAGGAAGTCCTTTTTCTACTACAATCTGTGTTGCAGAAGACACATAATAATTGCGTGTTTCCTGATAACGTACCAGATAAGTTCCGTCGGCAAGTCCGGTCAATTCATTTTCTGTAATTGCGGTATAGGTAGTTCCATCAATACTGTATTCCATTTCCGCATTCACACCACGAATCTTTCCATCATTTTTGCCATCAATGGTTTCTGCTACTGCGGTAAGTCCTGTTGGTGCTCCACGATGTGCTTTGGTAATGCTGAAGTATTTTGTTACACTGTCTAAAAAGCGGGAACCGCTGATAATTGCTGCAGCTGTATCACCCACTTCAATATTGTCAATATAAGTAACCGTAAAATCCCTTCCTTCCGTTAACGTCATTCCATCATACGTTACGGTTACAGTCGGCTCTTTTCCTGTGCCATCATAGACAAAGGCAGCCGGGTTTAAAGTAATGTCCGCTTCTGCCAGCTTCTTATTACGAAGCACCAGATTTTGGGCACGATTTCCGGATTCATCCAGTACTGTAATATCAGTATCAACAAAAACTGAATATCCGAAAGGAATTAATTTACCTAATGCCTGTTCCATTGCTGGTACATTTTTATATTTTGCCAGACCACTTATCATGTTTTCTACTGTAATTACAGAATCGTCATCCGGTGCTATTGTAATCATTTCTACAAAGAATGAGCAAGGGGATGCCTGTGAACCTACATGAAGTCTACTGCTCTTTAATTCCAGGCCACCATTTGCAGTCCAACTTATCTCATGGATATCCGCTTCCACATTTTCTAATGTACATTTATCAGAAAGACTAGTATTTGCATCATTGAGCATTCTCAGGTTAAGCTTTCCATTGGAAACGCTTAAGTGATTCATGATATTGAATGCATCTAATGTTAAACTCTTCCCATTTAAATCAAGATTTACAGCCTTATATACAGAGGATAAATCAATTGTTTCACTGCTGTTCTTATAATCAACTAATAATTTTACAGTATTGTCTGCATTGGCATTATGGAATGCATCGGACAGGCTGTTATAATTTGTTACATTTCCGCTGGCATCTACAATAGCAGCCACCGGCTCCTGGTCATCACAAACAACACATTTTCCATTGATACGCTTTGGATGCGTACATCCGCTGGCAGTATATACGGTTCCATCTACGATGGCTCCTTTCTTTGTGCCGTCTACAAGCTGGATTACACCTGTTGCAGGAATCCCGTTCACCATGGAAGTTAATGCTGTTCCTTCCGTATTTCTCTTTAACGTAACCGTTCCACCTGCATTCAGGCTGACTGCATTCAAAGTTGAAATCACATATGTGCTGCTTTCCTGTTCTATTGTAATATTCCCATCGGTACTCTCAATACTTCCACCGGCTCCGCCCCAGGTAAGTGATGAATCTGTTGTTCCATTCTGTTTCAGTGTTACATCATTCTTTGCCTTTATATCAAGTTCTGCCATAAACATCGGTACCGGTGCATTAGTTGAAATGCTTACTGCTCCTGCCAATGCCTGAATCGTCAGCTTACCATCTTGCATGACAGGGTTTGCGGTCTGTTCAATTGTAACATCCCCATTGGTTGAAGTTAATCTCACCTGTGGATTACTCTTGCTTGTTATTCCCTTCGCTGATTTTAAAGAAATATCTCCTGCAGCTTCAATCGTAAGATTACTGTCAGTCAACACCCCTGTGCTGGTATTTTCCAGTTTTACCTTTCCACCGGTATTTTTCAGGGTAACATTTTCTGCACTGAAAATTGGATAATAATCAGATGCAGAACTTAATGCAAGGTCTCTTTCTGTCTGTGTCAGGTTCAGTGTGGATACTCCACTGTCAATCATACCACATGGTGCGGTTATCGTAACTTTCTTTCCACTTAAATCAACCACTCCACTGCTCAAAACAATTGGCTCTGAAGACGTTGATGCAGTTTCCAGTGTAATATCACCGGTTGTATCTATCTCAAATCTGCTGCCACCGTTTATTACATTACTATTACTTGTCACCTTAAAATTTCCGGTAAAATCCTTTGTGACAACGGCAGCACCGGTTCCGGCTAACAGAAATGCAGGAGAAGTTCCTTCTACAGTAAAATTTCCTGCTCCGGAAATTGTTAAGTTTCCGCCTGTTACTGTCACCGGATTCGGTCCGGAAGTAGCAATCTCCATATCATTATATACAGTCATGGTTGCCGTATCTTTATCAAAATAAATATAACCACCACTTTCCGGTTCTTCCCCTACTTTATCGACGCCACGAATCGTTGCAGATGGTCCCGGTGTAGAAGGAGGATCCACCGCCTTCACATACCAGCCCGTCTCTAATGTTGTAATTCCTATTTGAACGGATGCCGGCGTATCCTCTGCCTTTACCAGTAGTCCGGCAGCATCTCCCATAAATAAGCCTGTCATCATAGTCAATGCCATCAAAAATGCCAGACATCGTTTTTTTCGGTTTCTTCCCATATTTCCTCTCCTTTTTTATTCTATTTCTTTTGTTCACACAGTTTCTATTTTAAGAAAACGCTTAAAATTTTGCAACCAATTCTTCCAAATTGTGATTTTATCTTCCTGATTGTCGATAAAAAATGATTCTTATTTTCTTTCAATATGTTATACTTGTTTCGTATCCGGTGTTTTTTACCTTTTATATACAGGAGAATAATTATGCTGATTTACTTATGCGAAGATTCTGAAAGCGATGCCTTACGGCTGAAACATCATCTGAATACATATGCCACGAAACATCATTGTAATATGGAGATTCTACTTTTTTCTTCGGGCGAAGAGATGATTCAATATTATAAGGAAGAAAAGCGTTATCCGGTTCTGCTGTTTTTAGATATCTATATGAATAACCAGGATGGTGTGGAAACAGCACGTATCCTTCGTTCACTGGGCTATGAAGGTGGCATTATTTTCACCACTTCTTCTACGGAACATGCCATGGCAAGCTATGAGGTAAATGCTCTTTACTATCTGCAAAAGCCTTACTCACACACAGATTTTCTCAATGCCATGAGCCGCTGTGATACGCTTTTAGAGGAATCCAATGAAGTATTTACCTTTTCTGTCCGTAGGAAGGAATATTCTCTTCCTTACTCAGATATTCTCTTTTTTGAAACCGGGCAGCACAATGTCCTGCTGCACGCTATATCAGAGACTTTTACGATTCCCGGAAACCTGACACAGCTTACCGAAGACTTTGCCTCTGTTGCCTGTTTTCTTCCGGTTGGCCGCAGCTATCTGGTAAACTTAAATCATGTCACCGGAATTCTGCAGCACGACCTTATTATGGAAGACCACTCCATTGTGCAGATTCCTTTCCGTAAACGTGACGAGGTAAGCAAGGCCGTTAATAGCTGGTTTGCAAAGCTTGAGAAAGAGCCAACTCATCCCGGCTTATCCTAGAGCCAGATATTTCCCATGTTTCCAATGTACTCCTATTGCGAAAATGTTACAGACTTGTTACAATTCATTTGTACTTAGCTAAGACATGATTTCAAAGAAAATAAGGAGGACGAAACTATGTGTTTTAATTTCAATAGCTGTTCCGAGTTATTTAACACAATCTGCAAATTATTCAGACTCGGATGTTAATATGTTTTATGCAATTTGCATAACTTAAAAAAAGCTGCCGGTGGGCAGCTTTTTTCTGGGTAAAGATATTGTCTTTTTGATTGACAGTTTCTTTCTTATATGTTAGTTTTCTACTAGAACCATTATCGGTTCTTTTTCTTTACATATTATGTGCATATCATTTTAAGTAGTTCTTTTAATCTTCTTATTTCAGATTATTCCATGCATTTTTATTATCTTTTTTGTTTTAGTTTATTCCACTCTTGACACACGTATTAACACGTATTAATATAATATTGATCAAAGGAGAATTGCGTATATGCCAATGACTTCCAGAGAAATGGTAAACTACCTTAAGAAACATGGTTTTATCATAACCAACCAGAGCGGTTCTCATATAAAATTATTTCATCCCGTTACGAATAGAACCGTTATTGTTCCTTATCATAACAAAGACTTGAAGAAAGGATTAGAACAGGCAATTTTAAAAGAAGCCGGTCTACGATAATCCAATTTCTATCGAAAGGAGGTTCTTATGAACAAATTATTTTATCCTTCCATTTTTCATATTGCAGAAGAAGGTGGATTTTGGGTTACTTTTCCAGATTTACCGGAATGTATGACCCAGGGAGATGATATGCAAAATGCTTATGAAATGGCTGTTGATGCCTTAGGTCTTGCCCTGATAAGCCGTAAGCAGGAACATCAGGAGATTCCGGTTCCTTCCCAGCCAAAAGATATTAACGTTTCAAAAAATGAATACTGCATTATCATCGAATTCGATATGCTTGCTTATCAAAAACGCAATAACTCAAAAGCAGTAAAAAAGACCCTTACCATTCCGGAATGGTTAAATGAAGAGGCTATCTCACTCAATATTAATTTTTCGCAGGTACTGCAGGACGCCCTTATCCAAAAAATTAGAGCTAAGCTGTAACCCTTAAGCAGTTTTATCCGCTAGGTCACTTTTTGAAGTGAAAGATTTAACCTTTTTGTATTTATTGACATTTATCATTCTATTTTTCTATTCTGTGTTATCTGCAATGCTTTTGCCAGTATCTGCTCCTCCGCTTCGCTCGGATTGTTCCGATACATTTCCTCTGGAATATCCAGTGAAAACCGACCTAATTCCCTGATTTCCTCGTCCGTCTTCAGCATATTGCATATTCCCCATATTGTAGTCGAAGCTATCCCACATGTGTCTAACCAAATTATTAAATCTTTCTCTACTTTTGTAATTTCCTTTGAACCTGCCACTGGCAGCTTCTTACGGATGCCTGCAACCAAAAAGGCTGTAACCCTTGATTTATCAAGGATTACAGCCTTTTTTTCAGTTAAGCTGGCAACGGGAATCGGACCCGTGACCTCCGCACTACCAATGCTCTTTCTCGTTACTTAATCCAGCTTTCTATCGGTGTTTCACGGTTTTTACTCGATATTACTCGATATTTTTATCCTAGTAGTGCATTTTTTATATACATCGATTTATTACTTTTCATACACCGATACATACTTACTTGCTGCTGTAATATATAATCCTGAAATGAGTTTATACATACTGCCGCCACCTACTTTAATAGGTCCTTCTGCAATTGTAAAGACTTCATTTTTTGCCTCACGTTCAACAACAGCACTATCATCCCAACTTGGTTCTTTTCTGACTGCCAAATTATCTACCAGTACTTTCACATACTTTTTCTTCTCGGGCAGTTGTACCGGTGCAACTGGCTTCGATTCAGCCGCTACATAATCAGATAAAGCGTATGCGATTGCTCTGCATACCTCTTCAAACTTCTGTTCATACAGTGCTGCATCCGGATTATTCACAAAGCACACCTCAATAAGCATTGCCTTTGCCTTTGTTTTGCGGATAACATATAATCCGCTTCCGGCTTTTACTCCACGGTTAGTAAATCCAAGTGCTGCAATATGTTCACATACCTCTACAGCATCAGGATACTGTCTGCCCTTGTATGTATAAGCCTCTACTCCATGTCCTGCTCTTGCAGCATCATTGTTAAGATGAATACTAATAAAATAATCCAAATCAGTTGCATTTGCCATTGCTACTACTTTCTGTAAATATGCTGCCTGTGTTGGTGCGGAATCTACTGTGCATGGTACCACCTGCACCCCCGCTGTTGTAAGAAGCTCTGTCAATCTGTTACAGACTCTTCTTGTTTCTGTGCTCTCTGAAATAACTCCAATTGTTCCACTTCCTGCTCCAGAAAGTGTATGTCCTGCATTTAATCCAATTTTCATTTTATATCCCTTCTTTCTTTAGTCTAAGTCAATTTTTTCCATAATGGCTCTCGTTTCAAGAACTGTCAGATACTCTTCCATTGCTCTAATCTGTATATTATATATATTTCTTGGACAAGTAGGGGTAAAATTCAGTTCTCCGGCATCCCACTTTTTAAGCATTGCCTCTAATCCTTTGTATCTGATATCAAGCTGTTTGTATTCTGCTTTAAATCTCTCCTTATAGTCATTGCTCTGCATTAAAACAGATGTTGCCGGCAGTTTGCTTTCGTCATATTTCCGGTATGCATCTTCAAAGATTTCTTTAGGGGACCAGCTTTCATATCCATCCGGATATTTTACCAGATACCCTTCTTTCTTCGGGTTCTCATTTTCCGGTATTTTCCACCCACGGTAATTGTTATAATCACCCAGGTTCATTTCCTTTGCTTCAATGATTTTTGTTCCCACATACTTTTTCATCTCTATTCTTCCTCCTTCTCTTCTGTCTTTGCAACCTCTTCCACCTGCGATTTCAGATTTTTCAACAAAGGTAATAAAAATGGCGGAACCGGTGCACCTATATCCTTGATATTCTCCAGAATACTGATGATTTCATTACATATAATCCATATGGCTACTACGCACGCTATAAGAAATGTTATTGGCATTGTGATTCCGATTGTGGCAGCAGCATACTTCAGTAACTGGTCAACAATGGCTCCAACCACTACCAGAAGCCACATGGAAATCTTCTTTGCAATTCCCCGGAATCCCTTATAGGAATCTACTCTCTGGTTACGATACTTTGATGCGAAAATACCTGTTGCATAGTCAATAATGTTGCATGCCACCAATAACAATACCGGTACATACAAGATACCGAGCAGGGATGATAAGAACCCCGTTACTGCTGTTATGATTGCTTTGATTGTGTTGTTATTCATTTTCTTTTCCTCCTTCTTTGTTCATTGCTTCTTTCAATTTTTCAATTTCTTCCTGCTGTATCTGCACTATCTTAATAAGATATGGAACCAATTTCGAATAATCAATTGCTAATACCTTATTTCGAATTCCCTTCTCAGCATCAAACTCTTTCTCTGAATAGTCTTCCGGTATCGTCACGCAGGAAGGAATAATACCTAATGTATCTTCGGCAATTAAACCATGCTGATTTTTTTCACCACCGTATGCTTCAATGTAATCAAAATCTACCGGTTTTAATTGAAGAATCTTCTTTGCTTCCTCTTCTGACATATCTACAACGTTTTCCTTTACTAATTTAGAGGAAGGATTTGTAAATGATGTACCATAAACAGGTGCATAAGAACTTCCACTCCAGTCTGCTTGACAATAAATTGCACTTCCTACTATTGCAGTTCCACCTCTTAATGCTCCAAATGTTCCATTCGATTGTATCCTTGCAACTTGGCTACCACTTCCATTGCAAAACTGATGGATTCCACTGTTTGTTAAATAGTTAAAAGTTGAACTTGCATCAATTAAACGACTTGTATAATCTGCTGAACTTCCACCATAGTGGAAATCAATAAATGGTACACCTGCCTGCCCAAATATCTCTATACAAGGTGGATTGTTTGGAAGATAATCGTGTGAATGCGAACTAGGTGGATATGTTGCAGGTTTGCCAGTTATTCCATTCCATGTCGTACTTTTTGCCGTATCTGCAACTGCCGCACTGCTAACCGTCTGCTGCTTAATGTTATCTGTTGTAATTGCTTTTTTCTTAAAGTCTACAAGCTGTTTGGCAAGTGTACCCTCTTCATTTGGATTTTTTTCCCTTCCATCAAGTACATATCCTTCCTGCGTTATATTTTCTCTCTGTGTTATTTTATCGTTCGATATTTTATTTTGGTCTAAATCATAGATTCCCTCATCCATATGATTTAAATTTTCCGCTGATATCAGTGTGGTTTTATCTGGATAATTCTTCCAATTTATTTTTTCATACGCCATTTTATACTCCTTTCGGATAGCCTATCGAATCTATTACATTCTGAAGACTATTAAATAATTCTAGTGTTTTTTCATAATAAACCTTTGCTGAGTTTTTATCTCCGGTAGCGTAATTTTTTGCTTCCGTTGCACTACTCGCTGCTCCTTTCGCACTGTTTGCTGCTTCCGTTGCACTTCCGGCCGCTCCTGCGGCACTGTTCTTCGCTTCATCTGCATATCCACTAGCATCTGTCGCACTGTTCGCTGCTCCTGTTGCACTGCTTGCCGCTCCTTTCGCACTGTTTGCCGCTTCCGTTGCACTTCCGGCCGCTCCTGCGGCACTGCTTGCCGCTCCTGCGGCACTGTTCTTCGTTTCATCTGCATATCCACTAGCTTCTGTTACTGACTGGTTTATTAAAGTTATTGCATCATCTGCCTGCTGCCTCAGTGTTTCCTGCATACCTGATATCTCATTCTGATACTCCTCAAGAGCTGTTGCTTTCTCGGTAAATCCGCTTTCCATAGCAGATATATTCCTCTCTGCGTTCTCCGAAAGTGTCTTGTACTGTTCTGCCTGGTTGCAATAGTCTTCTGCCTGAGCAACCTGCTGCACCAATGATTTGTATTCATTTTGAGATTCAATGATATTCGGGTCCAGAATCTTGTTATATACATAGATTACAAACTCCGGCGAAGTAATAACTGCCCCATCCTGCATAGACAGCTCTATCTGTCCAATACATTCGCCCAACACATTAATGGTCTGTGTCGTGACTTCGTACTGTATCTCAGAGCCATCTATTACACAATCGTTGTAGCAAACTTTACCATCTGGCTTCACGATGCTTACTGCCGCCACTAATACATCCGACAAGTCGTATATCTTTCCGCTCTGCATAAGTGTAAAATGCAGGCTTCTTGTCTTTGTATCTCCCTGTCTTACAGAAATCCGGGGGCGTGTCCGTTCATGATCCAGGTCAAGTCGCATATTATTTACGATATTATTCCTCATAGATAACCTCCTTCGCCCTCATTATATAAAAAAGAAATAGGGGATTTCTCCCCTATTTCGTCTTCTTTTTTGACCATTCTTCGATTTTTTTATTTGCTTCTGCATTCGTATATCCAAGGTGCATATAGATTGAGATAAGCAGGTTCTTCATATCAGCATATTTACCTTTTTCCTTTGCCTTAAGGTATTTCTTTTTATATTCTCTTGTTACAACTCCACTGATATCTTTATTTTCTTTCCCGCCTTTACTTTTTGCTTCACTTATGTAGTCAAAGATAGCCTCTCTGTCTGCTCCCTTGTTTATAGAATTGTCAATTGCATCATATAGCCTCTGATATGTTTCACCGTAGTTCCATTCTTCCAGGGTGCACCATATCTCCTCATCACTCTGTCCAGCTTTCTCTCTAAGGAACTTCTTGGCTTCTTTCTCTGATATATCTCCAGCAAGATAACCATCCTTCATCTCTTTTTTCACCTTGGATGTAATCTCCTTTTTCTCCAGTCCCTTTTCTTTCAGTTCTCCTTCTATCTCTTTATATGCTGCATTATCTTCGGAAAGGTATGCATCCAGCATTCTCTCATACTGTCTGCTATTCTTTCTCTTGATTCCTCCCAGATATTTTCCAGTTGTAGTATTATAGATTGCTTTGAAATCTCTTTCCACATTGTAAATTGGAATACCCGTTACAGAAGAAATTCCGCTCATTAAAGACTCAGCCGCTTCTAACCAGGTATGATTTTCTCTGTAGTCTGCATCTGTCGCATATTTCTGCACATTCCTTACTCCGGCAAACAGTTTTGACAGCCCCTGCATATCCAGTCTGTTTACATCATATCCCTGTGCTATAGAAAGAATATCTTTCATGTATGGAATTAACTGAACTGGATTCAGGTTGTCTACTACATTGTCTTTGTAATCATCAAGCCATCTCTCCCAGTATGTAGTATCATCATCCTTCTTGTCCCTGAATGCATCCATAAGGGACTGTGCTGCTGCATTCACAACATTTGTAATAATATATGCTTTCAATGTCTGTTTAAAGAATCTTTTACTTCCGGCATTCCATTTACCCGGCATCTCATACCAATCCCTCAATGCATTTGCCAGCATATTGTAAGACTTCGTAGGCTCTGCCATGAACGACGTTGCCATTTTATGTAAGCCATTGTTGCTTCGCATAATCTGTGACCGGTGCAATACAGAGTCTACTACCTGTGTCTGGTCGATTAGTTCATCGTATCTGTCTACACATAAATCTGTAAACTCTTTGGAATTTACGTCTATATCCGGATGCAGTGCCTTTGTCTCCTGTTTTACTGCATTCCACAGTACACCCCATGTAATATCATCTGCCTGTTGAGCAAGAATCATGGATTTTTCCTGCAATCCCTCTTTAAAGGTATGCTGGTCCGTAATAACCTCTTTCATAGACTGACCAATTGATGTTTCAAAATATCCCCAGGACTTCCACTTTGCAATAGGTGCTTTTTCCTGTACCTCATGCACTGCAGGTTTCATGGTCAATGCTTTTAAAAGATACTTGGAATCCATCACTGCCATTGCACGGAAATAAGCTGTTGGCTGCTGTATTGCTACCCTGATATTTGCTGCTACAGATGCAGCCTTCATATTTCCAACCAATTCATCCACAAACTTGACCTGGACATCCCCTGTTCCTTCTGCATTAATATCCTGCACCAGTTTTTTAAAGTATTCCTGGTATTCTTTTCCATAAGCCCTTTCTATCTGTGCCTTAACGGATGTCTTGGAATTCAGAATATCCAGCATTTCATCCTCTGACATATGTTCATCCAGTCCTGCTTTTTGTCTGTAATTAAACCACTTCATAGCATCTGACAGTGCCGCTGTATAGCTTCCGTAACTTGCCATATCTGTTACATGCTTCGTAAATACATCAAAGATATCATCCACCACGATAGCATTTCTCGCATTTTTCATGGTTTTCTTGGTAAATCCCTGATTCTTTACTCCCCAGTATGAAGTCTGGTCCTTTGTATCTACAGTATTTCCGGATGTCTTGATAGGATAATAATGCTGTCCGCCGAATCTTCTGTATCCATACATCTGCATTGTGGTAGCATTACCCCATGCGGAGCATCTATTCTGCATAAACTGCTGCATAGAATCCGCCACTTTCTTCTGCTCCGGAGTAAGCTCCTCGCATATCTTTCCAACTTCGTATTCGGTAAGCCGGATTCCCTCGGAATTCCGATATACCTTTGTTCCAGCTTTGGTTGTTGTTATCAATCCACCATACTTGATATGTTCTTTCGCCTGCTCTCTGTTTTTAAGTTCATACAGCCCCATCATCTGTGCTGTTGTCATCCGCAACTTTTTATTGCCAAAATCAAACTCATGAACTTCCGCATCCCTTCCGGTCCACTTCTTCATTTCAGACTTTAACTGTTTTTCGGTAAGTCCGCATTCCTCGGCAATCTTTCCAAACTGAGACTGCATATAATCCTGTGCTTCCGCAATCTTTTCCGTTCTGGTATTCAGTCCCTTACGCAATCCTTTATAGATGCTAAGTGCAGAATCTCCCAGTCTGTAGAAGTATGATCTTGGGTCCAGCATATTGGCATCCAGCATATTTTCTGCTTTGTTAATTGCCTTTCCCCTTAAAGTATCATTATTCCATACTTTCTTATCCTTCTTGGTTTTCAGTTCTTCAATTGTGTTGTCTCCAAGTTCTTCCACGTTCTGTGCACGTTCATTTACATATAACTGATTTACACTGGTGATGGCTCTCTTTAATCCGGATACCAGTCTGTCCAGATATCTCAAGCCATTCATATCCATGTCCGAAATTCGTACACCCTCATTATTGTTCAGGAAATCTGAAATATCATCCAACAGTGAGCTTGTCTTCCTGTCTCCGGAATTGCCATCCATAAGAGCATTATAAATATCCTCATAATCTCCAGCAATGGCTTCTCTCTCGCTTGATAACTTAAGCTGCATCTGACTTAAAGCATTGTACCATTTCAGTGAATTAACACTATTTGGATTCGTCCGATCTGTCGTGAAGTCTATCGCATCAATGAAATCTGCAACCGTTTTCTTTAATGCATCCGGCACATGATTCTTATCTGTATTCTGATTAAATGCAGTTACAATTCCCTGTGCATTTTTTCTAATACGTTCCCGGTATCTTCTCCGCTCCTCAATATTTCTCTTCGCCGTACGGTTCTCTGACTGTGCCGCTTTCAGCTTCATATACTTATCGTTGCTCTGCTGTTTCACCTTTGCCAGCTTTGCTTCGTATGACTTTATTTTCTTTCTGATTTCCGTTTCTGCCTTTGCATCACGATAGGCCATAGCCGAGCTGAGTTCTCTTCTCTGTTCATCCAAAGCCCTTTCATACTTCTGTTTCAGGCTGTCTCGTCTGGTCTTTTCCTGCTCTTTCAGTTTTTCGAATCTTTCACGGTATTCTGCATTCAGATTCTTTCTGTATTCCTGCTGCTTTGCAATCAGCTTCTGGGTTTCCGCCAGCACCTTTTTATTTGCTGCATCCGTGCTCTGCTCTACAAAAAATCTCCGGTAAATGTCTAATGCAAGGTCATATGCTGCTTGCTGCTTATTCATACCAAAGATATTATGCTTTGCCGGTTTCATCTCATTCATAGCATCAATCAATGCTATTGGCTGGTCATTTACAGCAGTATCCATATCCAATATATAATTAGAGCTCTGGCACAGCTCATCCCACAAGGAATCCAGGTACATGCCGTCTTCCGAGAAAGTAATGTTTCCGAAATTCATCTTCCGGAATTTATCGTAGCTGTCATAATAATGTGCTACTTCTTTCTTCTGGGCTTCATTCAATCTGATTTTCTGCCCTTTCAATGTTTTACGGAAAGAGTTATACACATCTGCTTCCACACTATCCACATCTGTACTTTCTTCGATAACCGGCATAGCAATTTCCTGTACGATTCTTACCATATCCTCATACGAAACATTCTTTGTATCTTTTAAATACGCAAATACCTTAGTCAGATTGTCAGCCAGTTCTTTGGCATTATAGGTACTCTTGTATTCCTGTTTTACTTCGGATGCTATCTTACGCATTGTCTTATCGTCAATGCTCACATTTTCAAGTGCTTTAAAGCCATCCTCAATAATAGAACCCATTTCCTTTTCTGTATCGGAATATTCCTCTTCCAGGATTGCCATGAGGTCTTCATTAATGTCCACTGAATGTCTGATGTCCGGGTCCGCTGTCGGCTTTTTATTATCTACATTTTTAATTTGGTTCTGATTAAACGTGACATAGCTTATTCCCCTTTGCACTATCTTTCCATCTTCTCCCGGAAATCCACCTTCATCCACAATAATGCCGTCATATTCATCCAGCAAATCATTATCCTCAAGGAACTCATATATATTATCTGCTTCTTCCCACGATGGGAGTCCACTATTTGTAGTATCCTTATATTCTTCATATGGATTGATTCCTAATGCATATCCTCCTTTTACATAATCATTAATAAATATTTCCTTCGTTTCCGGATTTCTTATATCAAAAGGTTTCGTGATATTTAAATATACTTCATATGTTTTTTTATTTGTAACTGTCTTTCCCGCTTTTCTTGAACTCGCACTTGGCTCCTGGTAAAAATCTGCATACCATCTATTTGGAGTAAAAAACTGTATATCGTTTTTAAAAACCGTAAAATCTCCATTTGGTGTACCATGATACATAGGGAGAAGATTTCCATTGTCATCCCTTACAGTCGAATTCTCAAAATATTTTTTCTGCTCTTCTGATAATTTTCTTCCTTCAGAATCTACATCAAGAGAAAAGTGTGTTGTATTTTTCTGATTCTGTGCTATACTATCAGTATAACCGGTAGTTGTTAAACCGAACGGCAATTGGAGCCTAGTACGTTTTATCCATCTACTGGTTTTTTCTTTGTCTTTAGAGATATATTGAACTCTACTGCTGTCTATTAGATTTTGCATACTCTCTTTGCCGTATGCACTAACCACTTTTATTTCGTCAAGTTTGATTCCGCCTTTTCCTTTCACATCCAACTCCAGGATAACTACAACCGGGTTATTCTCTGTATCATATAATTCACCAGACAAAACAACTCTAGAATTTGACTTTTTTGATTGTAAAATTATAATCGGATTATTGATAACCTGTGGTATTTTTTTTATAATTTCATCTGTCATTTGTCGATGTTTTTTTAGAATTTTTAAAATTTTGACACCATCAAATGTAATTTTTTCTATATTTATTCCTATTTTCTTTAATGCAAATGATTCATTTCTAAATACGAATTCTTTTTTATAATTTTTCTTATCCCATTTATCATATTCCTCCGCAAATGTTTTTTCATCGACATTAATACTGTGCCTTATGTCTTCATTTTTTGAAATACCTCTTATAGTCTCTGGTCCACCCAGTTCCAAGTATTTATTTCCTGAGATTTGATGTCTATAATCGTTATCATCTGGTGCGAGAGCCTCGGCGACTCTTGTTCCGAATACTTTCTCTATTTCAGATTTTGTTGCAGATTTATTTTCGTATAAGATTTCTATCCCCTTATTTAATGCCCTAACAAGATATGTTCCATCCGCATTTCTTGTTGTAAAAATCTGATCTACTTTTTTGTTTATTCCTATGTTTTTTCCTACTTTATTTCCGTTCTGAAATATAAAGCTATCGTATTTATCTCTTCCGTTTTCATACCAGTGGTCATATTTATAATATCTGGTATCACTTTCCCCTTCTCTTACCCAGTTTTCATCATCCACAAATGTCTTAATGTCGTGCTGCTCTACAAAGTCCTTTACAAATGACAGAATTTCTTTCTTAATATAGCTCCAGTTTCTTCCATCATTTACCCTGATATCCATTGCTTCATCATGTTGTTCATTATTTGTATGATCAGATACCCTGATTTTAGCCATGGTATCCCCATCTTCGTTGAGCAATTCTATATAGTTAGAATAATCTGATATTCTGCTGTGGTTATAATATGTATCTATCCCATATTTTTCTTCGATTGTTTCTGCAAGTTTTTCCATTTTTTCATTCAGGTAATCAGCCGGTATAACTTTTATGGAATAATGTTCGCCCTCTTCTGCTGTTGCATTTCCCTGTTTATAATTTTCCTGCGCCTTTGTCAGCTCGTCCAGAAACATATCGCGGATTTCTTGTGCTTCTATTGCATCCGCTCTCAGTGCTTTCTTTGCTGTGCTGGATAATACATGATCATTCAGGTATGATGTGATTTTGTCGTAAACTCCCTTGAAGAAGTCAGCAATCGTCTTGAGAATGCTCTTATGCTGGCTCTCTGTCATGTTCTCTGACATATACTTGGAAAATGCTTCTACTCCCTTTTGGTCAGCAAACAGTCCTGCTACATAGTCAAATACATACTCATTTGCAGAATCTTCATAGGTCTTTCCTTTTTCTACTGTCTTATATGCCTTATGGTACTGTTCAATAGCATTTGTAAGGTAAGCAGCTCCTTCTTTCGTTGTAACATAATTCAATACCGTATCTACTACTTTCTGCATACCTTCATGATTATATGCCTCGGAGAATTCACCCAATTCATGCACAAGTGTTGTGTATTCATTAGTAGTATTTCCCTTTCCTGTGGTCTTTGCTAACGCTATTCTTGACAATGCTTTCTGGAAGTTACCATTTTCTCCATGCTCCAGTTCATCATTCAATTCAATATCAAGTCCGGTTTTCTTTGCTACCATTTCCACAACCGATTTCATTCGATTGTCAGATTTATCCAGTCTGTTATCGATTACAGAGCCGGTTCCCATCTTCACAGCCTGCTGCACATTGGAATTCTGTGATAACGGACTTCTGCTGTTTTCTCCGAGATAATACATTTCCAGCAATGTTGATGGTGACATTTCGCTTACAATTCTTGCATTTATCGGATTATTCATAATACTTTCATATGACGTTTTACCCAGTTTTCCGGCATTGTAAAATACGGCTGCTGATTCCAGGTATGTAGGCATACTTTCCCCATTGTAATTTTCAATAACCGCATTGGCAGCCTTGGTATCATCAAATGTTGCAGCAAAATTATATAAATTTCTCATGGTAGGATTGTTTATTTCCACCGTCTTGTAGTCCACAATGCTTCCATCTGATAGCTTCACCATGGTTTTCTCCGGTGTACTCTCTGCTATTTCTACTACAATATTCTGTTTTCCAGTATTCTTATTTACCGCCTCTGTTACTCCGGTCTGATTCCGGCTATACGGTTGCACCGGTGCAACTTTCTGATTTTCTGCAGTAATACCTTCTGCATTTACCATTCTGTCTGCTACATTATTTGTAGTATTCTCTATGGTGTTTTCTTCCTTTGTGGTAGTGGTATCTGCAGCATCATTCATTAACTTTTGAGCCTGCTGCTGTGCCTGTTCCTGTTCAGCTCCTTTTCTAACAAATCCCTCTGTTATAACCTTGTCCAGATTTACGTCTTCACTATTTGCCATGGACTCTATAATCTGGCTCATTTGCGAATCAGTAATATTATCTGCTTTTACTGTATCAGCAATCTGCTTTGCAGTAGAATTCTCCGGCATCTGCTCTGCTGTTTCTAGGATAGTGTCTCTCATTGTATTATCCTGGTTAATTGTCTTTCCCATTTTATGATACTGCACGGAATTTACGGTATTTGCTACTCCACCAAATACTGCACCAGAAATAGCACCGGCTACGAAGTCCTGTCCTACCTGATTCCAGAACTGTTCATTAGCCGCTGTTTTTGCTTCGTCTTCTGACATTCCATTTTTCATATATTCCTTTACATTTGTGCTATATTCAGATAATCCGCCATTAATCATGCGGTCTGCTGCTTCATCTGCAAAATCGGTAAATACTTCCTCACTGCCCTCGATTCCAGACTGAGCAGCCCAATCCAATATCTTTTTCTTAAATGTAGTTTTGGTTGGATTCTCCGCCATGCCATATAAATGGTCTAAGCTCAACTTTTCAAATCCTGCCTCTGCTACTGCATTGGCAATTCCAATAGCGGCGGCTTTATTCGTATCTACACCACGCTCAGATGCATCCACATATGCCTGTGAACCGGCACTTGCAGCCATGATTCCAAGAGAAACCGGTTCGCTTCCTGTTGCCATGGCTGCGGCCGAATCTGCCATACTCATTCCAACATCGTATACGAACTTTCCTATTGTGGAATCAATGTCATTTGATACTGCTTCTCTTTTTCGGTTTCTCGACTGTGTGAAGCGAGCGGAATACGGGTCATAAGGTGTATAGGCTTCATCTCCTCCGAAATAGTTCTTTACCGAATGACCCAACTGGTCTACAAAGTCCGCTCCGGAAAGCAATGAATCACCTACAGACGTAGCAGATTCCTTTGCATTAATAAGGAATCCTTTTAATCCTTCCTGCTTTGTTTCCTCTTCCAGTTCTCTCCGTTTCTTTGTATCAATCTGGCGATTATGAATCCAGGAATAGTATTCTTCCATATCATCAGCGTTAATTCCCTGACTTTCCAAGTTTTCTTTTGCGCTGTTATATGCCTTTTCTAATTCGAATGGGTCTCTGCTTCCAATTGTATCTCTTATAGCCTGTTCCTGCTCTGTTGCTTCCTCCTCGTCATGGTCTGTAATATACATCTGCATGACAGCCTGTTCCTGTTCCGGAGTGAGCTTCGCATAATCCTCTGACCATTTCTTGATTGCCTTCTGGTTTTTTCTTATGTTCTGCTCATTTTCGTACTTGTCGATTGCTGTATTACCTTCCAGTGCATCATGCTCTTCTGCAGACATGGTTTCCCCTGTTAATCTATTTCTGTATCCTGCGAGCTTTGTATCCTTGGTAATGTTTCTTGCCAGCACTGGACTATCAAAACTACCGTATACCGGTTCATAATTCTTAAGTTTATCTTTATTTCCTTCTTTTTCATCCTTCGCACTTGTAATTTTTGCTGATAATTCTTCATCAGAAAGACTTGCAAGCTCCGGGTCAGATAAGCTCTGATAATACTTGTCTATGTAATCTGCGTATTCCTTCGCTGTCTCAGGTTCCTTCTCCGGCATCCAGGATGTGTCCGCCTGCTGCTGTAATGTTTCCTCAATTGCACGTTTTTTAGCACCTTTGAAGGAGCTTACTGCCGCCCCCTGCTTTCCTGTGGTATTTGATGCTGCTTTTGTATTCTCATAATCTTCCACCGTCATAGTTTCTCCGGTTGTTCTATTTCTATAGCCTGCAAGTTTTGTATCTTTTCCGATATTTCTAGTGGTTGTCGGACTGTCAAAGCTACCATATACCGGCTCATAGCCTTCTAATTTCTTTTTGTTTTCTCTTTCCCTCTTTGCAATATCTAATGCTCCCTGCAGGGCACTTCCATTCCTTGACATTGCTTTTGTCGTAGTATTAACCGTATTTCTTGCCTTTTCTAATGCATAGTCCATTGCTTTGCTTCTTTTTGAATTAATTGTATTCTTTGAGAAATTCGCTGTGCCCAACGCAATTGCGCTTTCTCTGTTGCTCTGCGCTCTCTCTATTTTCTGCTGCTTCAGTTCTTTTAAACGTTCCATTCTAGATTCATAGGTTGGGTTATCCGACGTTGCATCACTATTATATTCTGCCTGTCTTTTCTCTTCTTTTAATTCAGCAAGCCGATTCATTCTTTTTTCGTATTTTTTCATAGCTGGTCTCCTTTAATAATGTAATCCATACTGTCTCATCCATGTATCGTGTAGAATGCTCCATGTGCTCTCATCAATTTTTCCTTTACCGAAAAGCTCGTCCAGATATGCTCCGCCTCTCGCACTTCCTCTTGAGATTGCTTCATTTAGATATTCTGTTTTCTTGTCTTCTGATATTGGTATTCTTTTAGAAGTATCAGTGGTTTTACTACTCTTGCTTCCGCTATTTGATTTCTTACTTCCACCGGATCCACTACTTGCCGCTTTTGCTTGTGATAAAGCATACTGTTTCGCCCACTGGTCATCTGCTACCTGGTCTCTTAGCTTCTGGTAGTCGAACTGCTGCTGCCACTGGTCATCTGCTACATTATCTCTGTCTACTTGATAATTGTAATCATTGAGATACTTATCATTTGTCTGTGAATTCTGAAGCGCATTGAATAAATAATCACGGTCATTCTGCCAGTTACTAACTCTCTGCTGATATTCTCCAAAATCATTACCATGAAGAATGTTATATGCATTCAGTGCGTTGCTGGTATCATTCTGCCAGTTCTGGTATCTGTCCTGATACTGTCCATATGCTCTATCCTCTGCCTGTCCCAATGCGGAATACTCATTATACATATTGGTGAGGTCTGTATTGTATTTATCTAATGCCTGTCCATAAAGATCCGGAATAATATCATTCAGCTTTCCAAGATATGCCTGGTATGCCTGAGAGCCTGCTGTTGCTCCATAACTATTGCCATATCCTCCGGATAATGCTGCTGCCTGTGATGTTGTATCAATCATTGCCTGTTTTCCCAGATTAGCATACTGCTCCTTATACTGTTGGTATAATGGGTCTGCATTGAAATCGTATGAAAATGGCTTCTTATTCTGAATTCTATTCAATATCGTGTCGATTGCACCCTGATACTTACTGTTATAGTCACCCGGCTTTGCATTCTGTGTATCTGTATAATTTTTATAAGCATCCTGCACATTCTGCGATTCCTGATAGTCACCCACCTTATTGTTCAGATGGTTATCAAGATTCGTCTGTGCTGTTCGTGTCCCGTCAGATATTACTTCCTCCCAGTTTTTATGATTCCCCATTGTCCTTACCTCCTATTGATTCTTCTATTGCCGATATCCTTGCATCTACCTGATTTAATGAATAATTCAGTGTATCAGAAAGATTGTATAGAAAGCTCTTTAAGCTCTCTATATTCTGTTCATTTGACATGTTCTCTATATCTACATTTGGATAATCAAATTTAGCCACTTACTGCACTTCCTTCCTGTATCATTTGTGCTATTGAATATACTTTAACTGCGCCTTTTCCGGATAATCTTAGTTTAAAATGGTCGCATCGTTTTATTCGAACCGGCACCTGGTATGACCGTTTTTTTGTTCCTGTATATTCCATTACCTTTTGCCAGTTTTCCGAATCATACATTATCTCTATCTTGAAATATGCATCTGCTTCTATCTCAAGCCGGATAACCAGCTCTCTGATATATTTGTTATAAATAGAGTCAAGACCCATATCTCCTGTCACTGCATACCATTCCTGATTTTCTTCTTCCTCTCCAACTGGAATTGCTCCAGGATACCACTCTCCCGGATACATATACTGTTCTCCAAACCGATCATCCATCGGAGCTATTGGCATAAATATCTGTTCGTAATTAATTACCCAGATAGAGTTATTCTTATCTAAGAAATACAGTCCGCCATCTGAATATGCAAAGGCTTTCTTAATACCTTCATCTTCCTTTGTCCACATTCCCTTTGTAATGTCATACACATAAGTACAGTAATTACTAAATTCATCTCTCATGCAGACATAATATTTATCACGGTATCCTCCGGCAACTGCATCATAGTACATCTCTGTTCCAAGATTTCCAGATATCTTACTTGGCATACTTCCGTTATATGCGCATATACCATCCCGGCTTTTATAATATAAAACCTCATTTAATACAATCAGGCTCTTTTCCGAACCCAACTGAACGCCACGCATAGGTTTCCATGAAAGTTCATAATTACTCGGTTTATCACCAAATAATCTGTGCATGCCACCCTCTTTAAAAAAAAGTACACTACCGGAATAAGATATTGCACCGGTAAAATCCCCTTCCGAACCCACCGTTGCTGCGTAGCTGTCAGAGGACAGGCCCATATAACATCTCCAGTTCTTTGGGTCTCCTAGCTTGCAAGCATATATTTCATGATTTGTAGAAGAACACCCCCACAACCGGTTATCCATCTCAGTTACAAAATCCATATCCGGGACTGTCCTTGAGATGGTTATATTCTCACTGTTCGTAAATACTTTATTAATCAGACCCATCACAATTACATAATCATCTCCACAACCATACAGAATATTGGATGTGTTAAAATCATAATTGTTATAAATCTCTGCCCTTTTATCTACTCCACTGAATGTAGCAGCATCATATACTTTAAAACCTTTCCCGATACCTGGTGACTGTATCTTTACATAGGTTGTTCCTACGGATACCCATGCTGCAGAATTTTCACTCCATATTTTCATTACAACTGTATTTTCAGAAGTATCTATCCAGTATTCATATTGCGTTTTATCCGGTTCTGTATCACCGGTATATGTTTTCTTTTCAGGAAATACCGTTCCGTCCATCTTGCAAAGCGTAAAGGATGGCTTTGTTGTTGTGGTTACCTTATTTTCCATATCTGTTAATGTTTGGTCATATACGTTGTACATAACCTTATCCGGGAAGACACACAAATATGCTCCCATTCTTACAAATGTTCTTTCCTTATCCTTGCATGATTCCTTTAAATCACACGCTTCTGACTGGTTATAGTACAGCTTATTCTCTGTTACCCACACCAGCTTATCCGTGCCATACAGGCCTTTACAGTCTGTAAGGTCCCGCAATTTTCCTCTCGGTATTCTCGGAGACAGTATCGGATAATAATCCGCCGTCATATTTTTCATATCCGAGAATTCCCCGTCTTGTATTCTTCCATTGGCATTGTAGCCGCCAAATGCACTCAGTACCTTGGTTTCCGACCTTGTACTTTGAAGTTTAGGTAATCTCATATGTCACCTCTCTAATACATTGTTGCCCTTAAAGAGCTTTTATGTGTCCGGTACCAGTAATTAGCAAAATCCTGGTATTTCTGATTAAACATAGCTGCTGAATTTGCGTATCTGTCCATTTCATTGTTATAATAATCAATCTGGCTCATAAGCCACTGGACATATAAATTGTCATATGGGGCAGGCACAAGAAGTTCTTTATCCATATCAGCTTCTGTATAAGGCTCTACCACTACATCCTCTTCACGTTCTCTTACGTTCAGGATTTCAATAGCAATTCTTTTATCCAATTCAGTGAGCCAATCTAACTTTTCGTTATCCTCATAAGTATTTGGTTCCAGATCATCCACCTTTGTTATTGCTTCATTTACCTTCATACATGTCTCTCCTTCTAAAAAAGAGGCACAACAACGCTGTGCCTCTCCTCGTTTTAATGGAATCTGTTATTAGTTTAAAGCCTTTCCTTTTGCAATAAGTTCCTGCTGTCTTCTCATTGCAAGCTGATCCATTTCTGTACTGTTTTTCAGAACTTCAAAGATTGGTTTCGGAATGGTTACCTCTTCCCCTCTTTTAATTCTGTAATTATGTCCATTTAAAGCTACAAAAATGTCTCCTTTTTCACCATCCAATGGTGCCATGAACTTAACTTCTTCTTTCCATGGATCTGCTTCTACCGCATCTTTTACCTGAATTTCTTCTGTTGCCTTGGTTTCCTCTGTTGCCTTGGTTTCTTCTGCTACTTTCGTTCCTTCTGTTTTTGTTCCCATACAGTTTCCTCCTAGTTTGCCTCTACGCTTCCGCTGAATTTTGATGTTGATTCAATACGAATCATATACTGTTCTATCAGACGTTCTGCCGTTTTAATTGCTTTCCATCCTACCGTGGAGCGCTGGTTTAATGGGTCCTCTCCTGCACCTGCCGGCTTGATAATCATCTGTAATGCTCCGCCATCAATACCGGTTTTGGCATACGCATGTGCTCCAAGTACTAATGTACCAAATACTGCAGTATCTGCCGGGCATCCTGTGCCTTTCCAAATTTTTGCGTTTGAAGTAGATACAAAACGTACATTTCCAATCTTTCCAATTTCTCCTTCAAAGATTGCTTCTGGTGCTGCATATTTATGTACGTCAATCCATTCCTCGCTGCGCATAAGGTCATATGCTGCGTATGGATGAATAATGGCTACATAAGATTTCTGAATTTTTGGAGCATTCATTGTTTCAAGCATAGCTGCGGCACGGAAGAAGATTTCCGGCGTCAGTGTGTCTGCTGCTGTTAACTGGGCTCTTGTTGCTCTGTCTCCAACAATTAATACGTTTGTGCCACCGGCCATAACGTCTCTTGTAACATTGTCCAATGTCAAGCCTGCCTGAGCTCCTAATACTTTTGAAGCCTGCACAACATTGTTATCGATGGCTGTAAGGTCCAGTACGTCAGAGATTGTGATGTAATCTCCGTACTGTTTTACCGTACTTGTAACTGTACTTACGCTTAAGCTATTTCCATCCGGTGTCACACCTTCTGTAAGTGGTGTATTCGCCGGTTTCAAAGAGTCATACTTTCTGAACTCAATCTGTTTACCACCATTTTTAGGAATTGGATAATCATCTCCAAACTGGTCATGCACCAATTCTGGGGATGCTTCTTCAATTAATTCCTTTTCGTAAAAAGTTTTATTTTCTGCTGACAGACTGGATGTACCAGTTGTCTGTGTATTCGGGTCTGCAAAAAACTGCAAGATATTTCTGATTTTCATATATATTCCTTTCTGAATTACGAGAAAGAAATACGTTCTCCTTTGAGTGCTCTCTTCTCGTATTCTCTCATCTGCTCAGACGTTAAATTTCTAACATCTACTTTCACTGTTCCTTGAGAACCGGAAGATGCTGCACCTTCAATTGGTCTTCCACTCTTTGAATTGATGCTTTTTACTACATTGTTTTTTGCTGTTTCTGCTGCCTGCGCCATTCCATATGTCATAATCTCATCATGGTGTGTGGCCATGTAAGCCGCTTCAATGCTTCCACCAACTTTAAGAATTGCCGTGAAGTCTGGATTTGCAAGTTCCTCATTAAGGTTAAAGTCCATGTTGTACTTCTTTCTTAATGCATCCGCCTGCTGTGTCCACTGTGCATAAATCTGCTCGCCTTCTTTTTTCTTCTCCAACTGTTCCATTGCTTCTGTCAGTTTCTTGTTTTCCAGTTTTACCCGGTTTACTTCCCGAAGCTGGTCTACGGACATTCCATGTCTTGCTGCTTCATCTTCCAGAAGTGCATTGTCCTGCTGTACTGCTCTTACGAGTCCTTCCACATCATCCGCTTCAAGACCATAACGCATAGCAAGCTCTCCCATGATTGGAGTCATTGCATCATACTGTTTCTGCAAGTTACTGATTGTTTCATTCGATTTTTTCAATCTGTCCTTAACGATTCCTTCTGTACGCTTTCTATATGCGTCTCTGTAATCGCCCTTAATCAGTTCCTCGAAGGCTTTTTCTGTGTCTTCCGGTGTTGTCGCATCCTGCGACGTTCCAGCGTCGTCCTGGTTACCTGTTGTTCGACCGTCTGTGGCTCCGGCGTTGAGCCCTTCCGCCTGTCCTGCTGTTCCTTCTGCTCCAGTTGAAGCTGCGCCTGCTCCACCTTCCGCAAAAAACTGCAAGTTAAAATATTTTTTTCTCATACTTTCGTCCTTTCCGAAGTGCCATGTTTTTTTCTTAAACCATTTGCACTATATCAATTTATTTTTTTTGCAACTCCCAATTTTTGCCACAAATGAAATATTTTTTGGGAAATTTTTTTCAATGATTTTATAGCCGTTAAAAATTGTTTCTAATACTACTTCTGTCTCTTTGACCCAGTCCGTTATTTCCATTCTGCATCTCCCGGATTCTTCCATTTCCAAGACCGTAATTTTTACTTTTCCTGTTGCCTGCTGCTTTTGCAATTCCTCAAGAAGCGTAAATAAAAGGATACTGCATGCCGAGCACACAATATCCTTTCCTGCTTCTGTGTAATCAGCATGGCCTTCCATTTTTATTTCCAGCAGATTTTCTTCTTCTCTCACTCTGACTTTAAGCATATCTTTCTCCTATACTGACGTAGAATTTCTAGTCGCATGTGCCGCCTGACTTGTTAATGAGCCATTGCTGTTTCGATTCAGTACGGACTGACTCTGTGCCATAGGTTCTTCTGCCTGCTGCATTGCAAGCTGTGCATTTCCCGCTATTCTTTCTGCATAATTCGTTGTTCCGCCACTCGACATATCTACTGCCTGTGCCAGTGCAAGAGCCTGCTGCTGCATCTGTAAGTACAGGTTGTAATATGTCTGGGATTTATTTAATCTCTGCTTCACCTCGTCTTTTCCGTCAAAGTCCATCATATCCAGACATCCGATAGTCATTTCTGCATTCTGCGGATTAAAAAATCCAAGGTTGTAGAATTGTAATGCAAGCTGATTCTGTGTCTCCCTGGTGTATGCGCTCTGCTTTGCTGGTACAACCTTTACATCAAAAATTGGAACTCTTTCTGACTGTGCCTGTCCAAATCCTGTATCCATTGGTTGTCCTTTTAATGCGCTATTATCAAACGTCACATAATCTGTTTGTCCAGTTTCTCCGGTAATTCTGAATTCCCTTGGCTCATCATAAAATTGTCTGATAAGCTCAATCACCAGATAGCATATTTTTGTAAATGCTCTATAATCCGCTCTGTTTGCATCTCTCGATAATTTTCCGGATGCTTCCTGGAGACTTGCAATTCCACTTGCTGAAGTAACATTAGAGGTCTGTCCCTGTGCCGCTGCTGTATTTCCAGAAGTATCCTTCAGTTCTTCGATTTTATTATTCAAAATGGTTTCATAAATGCCCGCCATTGGTGTCGATGTGATCTGTCGAAAAGCATCCTCTCCCAAGTTTCCGCTAAAGTGCACAAGTGACTTTGAAAAATCGCAAAAATCATTTTCATTCAGCCCCACATCGTCTCTGACCGCCCATCTTGGCTTTGCCAGTGACAATCCATTTTCAAGAATACCCTGCTGCATCTTATCTATATATGCCTGGGTGTCTTTCATAACATCAATATAACCAAATCCACAGACACTGCTTTCGATTGGAAACAATACATCAAACACAAACGGATATAGACCATGGTCATACAGCCCTGTGTATTTTAATTCATCATCGTTTTCTGTCGCATAGAGCACTTTTCCATTGCAGAATTTGCAATAATGCAGCACGTTCTTTCTCTTAATCAAACCATTATCGTCTTCCAGTACAATGGTTTTGTGATAGTACCAGTCCACAACTGCAACCTTCTCTGTATTATCTTCCGCATCCATCTTTATGTACTGCGTAATACTAATATCACTACCTGCCATTATCTCCTTATCTGGATAAGCAGCCTTTATGTCCTCTACGTCTTCCATGGATACATAGAATACATTCTTCGACCTCTGAATATCTTTTACTCCTGGTTCCCAGAAAAGATTCATAATGTCGACATTTTTAATTGATATGTCGCCTAATCCATTGTCTTTCGAACCATCCCAGAATACGCCTGTTACACACGTTCCATTTTTTAATTTATACCATCCGCAAGCTGAATACGTCTCTTCAAATTCATTTCGTTCCAGTATAACCGGTATGATTTCTGATAAAGCCTTAGCTGCTCTTTCATCATTCTTTTCTCGTGGAAGCACATTTGCTTCTGGAAAATTGTCCATGATGTCAGCATGCTTATTGGCAAGTGCGTTGAAAAGCCATGCAGACCGTGGTTCTATTCTTTTTTCTGCTTCCTCTTCCTGTTCTTTTCTTGCATAATCCCAATGCCTTAACCTCCACCATTCCTCGTTTTCCACAATTGTATTTTCAAGGTTCTTTTTTCCGGCATGATATTTTCTCAATACTTCTGCTGCTTCTTTCACATCAGCATCCGTGATAGCATCTACCGTCTGCTCTTCCTGCATCTCTTTTTCTTCTGATTCCGTCTGAATTAATGTGTCCTGCTGTTCTTTTTCCTGTTGCACCGGTGCAACTTCTGTTATTTTTCCTTTTTTGTAAGCCATCTCTCATCCTCCTAAATATTTAATATCTGTACTCCTTGGCTTCTTTTTTGCTCTTTGAACATATCTAGTGGGTCGAATGCCGGTTTTTTTTGTAATACATTTCCTCTCGGAGCAATTGGGTGCTCCATAAGCACATATCTGCATTCATCATAGATGTGGTCTTCTTCTGTTGTGTCAATATCTTCCGGAATTGTCTCGCTATATGTAAGGTTTGGGATTGTTCTGATGAAGTTTCTGCATGTGTTAAAAATTTGAAACATACAATCTCCCATTTCATCGAAGGCAAACCTATAGTGATACTGCATCTTTCCCGGCAGTCTGACATGGTCTCCGCCATGGAAATATACAAAATTAGGGCTTCTCTCCATCATTCTGGCAACAGATTCTCCTCTTGACTCATCAAATATAGCCGGATCCGCTACACCTGTGATTCTCTTACCTTTCAGCAACGGATTATTTTCTTCGACTTCTCGAATCTTTCTTGCCTGTTCTACGGGATGCTCTTTTAATCCCTGATTAGCAATTCCATTCCAACCGTACAGCTCTGCTATCCGGTATATCTTTCCCTTTGTATCTACTGCATACCATCCAACTGAATACGGCTTTGCATATCCGAAGTCGAACCCCCGGTATATCTTCCAATGGTCCGGTATTTGAAATGGCTCAATTACATGCGTCCACATTCTGTCTTTATAATGATTTGGATCATCTCTGAATTCTGTAAAAACCTGTCCGCTAAAGCTGTCCCATGAGCCATACATCAGGGCATTTCTTTCTGCCTCTGGCAATGCCGCCAGGTTTGCTAAATAATCCGGGTCATTCTCTAACAGTTTTTTATTATCAAATACTGTGGCCGGTATGTATATCCTGTCTCGTGAAAGCTGTATCTTCTCGCCCTGCGGATTAATCACGCTGTACCTTTCCACAATCCTTGTATTTGGCGGTGCCGGCGTTACAAATCTCTGCTTTACCCATGCCATCCCTTTTCCATCCGGATTCGCTGTCGCTCTCATGTATACCCTTGTGCCAGGTCCCATCGGTCTGTTACGAGACATCATATACTGGTACTGCGTTAGTGAAAAATGTGTTAATTCATCAAATCCAATAAAATCGTATGCTTTTCCTTGAAAGTTGAAGCGGTCAGAGTCTCTTTGCATGTATCCAAAAAATATCTTTGCACCGGACTCAAACTGCCAACGCATTTTATTTTCATTAAATTTTGGGCGCTGCCCCTTCAAATTACCGTACAAGTCATAGGATCTTGTAATTAATCCTTCAAGCTGTGGCACTGTGTCTCGGAATATAATGCCTCTGTAATTTGGTATGTTTATCTGTCTTAACGCTTCCGCTAACATGGAATCTGACTTTCCACCGCCTGCTGCTCCTCCAAATAAGACCTCATACTCCGGTCTTTCCATGAATATCTTCTGCTTCGGCTGTGGCATCCACGAAGCACTCATCTTCATCCACCTCCTTTACTGGTGGCAGGAATACTACTCCTTCATTGTCCTCTCCATCGTCTTCACCTTTAAAGCCATGCTTGTCCAACCAGTCAATTGCTTTCTGCGAATCTTTCAGTTCGATAGCTACTCCATGCGCTGTATTCTTTATGGCCTTTACTGTCTGCCAGTCTATTAGATCCGGATTTTTAATGCTCATTCCATATGCAGATACATTTACAACATCTGATAAGTCAGCAAATGCAATTCTTGATTGCAGTTCCGCTACATCCTCTTCCTTTGGAAGCATCCTTTCCATCTTGTCCCGCCGGATTTCTTCCAAGCGTTCTTTGATTTTAGGATTTTTTAGCTTATTATGTGCAGAAACGGCCGCTGACTGATAAGAGCAGTGATAAACACGCATATAACTTCTTACTGCATTGAAAGATTTCGCATAAAACTGGCAAAAAAGCTCATCTCTGTCTATTGCATCATCATCTTCAGGCGATTCTTTTTCTTCTTCTGTATATGCATTCTTTTTTTGTGTGCACACTTTTTTTCGCTTTTTGTGTGCATACTTTTTTCCACCGCCTCTTTCCCATCCGTATCGTTGCTTCCAGGACTTGACCGTATTCAGGCTGATTCCATATTTTTCCGCTATTTCTTTATATTTCATGCCAAGCATGTAATCATTTTCTGCTTCTTCATGTACTTCTCCCATACGGTCCTCCCTTCTCCATTTCTGCCTGTATTTTATAAAGAGATGCATCCTTTTTCTCCCCGAAACTGTCTCCTTTTTTATTTTTTGTGCATTTTGCAAGTAACCGGAGAACTGCTCCCTCTCATGATGGAAGATTTTAAGTAAAAAAATATGAGCATCAGCATACTTTACAGATGTGCTGACGCTCATATTTTTTCATTGCTTTATAATACGTCTATGGCATAACGATTTTCACCCTTGCATCCACAATAAATCCATTATGTATAGGGCTATAGTCTTTTTCAAACTGGATTGCGCCATTTTCTTTGAGTTTTTCGCAGATTTCACGCGCCAGCATATTTTTTGCAATTTCTACCATCCGATTTTCTCCCATTTCAATTACGTCCAATAGTGGAATTACTTCCCGAGCTGCTAATGTTTTAATCTCTTTTCTGTCATATTCCATTGCCTTGAAGCTTAATTCATTGTTTAATCTTCTGTTTTCTCTCAAGGCAGCGTTATACTCTGCTTTCAGGCGTTTCCTTTTTAGACGTATCTCTTTCCGTTGCTTTTTCACGTTTTTCCTCCTGTTCTTTTCTATCCATTGTCACATTCTGGTCTATTATCATACTTTTCTTCCATCATCCTCTTAATCTCACACTTGCATTTATACTTGTAGCAATTCTGCTTCTGATATGTTCTTTTTCTTACCTTCGACTTAAATCCAATTGCCAATTCTGTTTTTCCCGGGCCCTCACATGTTATCTTTGTAGCTGAATCCCTTATAAAAAACGGACATTTCGTTTTTGCGTCACTTGTTTTATTCATTACCGCCTTCTCCCTCCTACACTTTTACACGCCCTTTATCTGAGAAGCTATCATGTCTGCTGTATGTGTCCACAGAACATTAGGGCATCTCTGCACTGCTCGACTGTAAAACTCCCATTCTGACTTATCTGCGAACGCTCCCATATGATATCTGATGCACATTTTCTCTTCTTCTGTGAGGTCTATTAAGCCCATCAGCATGATAAGGCTTTTGTCTCCGTGTCCTGGGTACAGTCTTTCTTTGTTCCGTTCAATTCCAGTTTTGGCCGGCTCGTCCCCAATTGAGACAGTATGATAATCATCCAGCTTGCATACGTCATGTAGCAGCCCTATTATTCCAGGGCTTTCCGATCTCTCCCACCTTAAGCCCATCTTTACGGTTATTCTCTCAAGTTCATATGCCACTTGAAGTGAATGCTCTATTAATCCGCCCTCATGCGCTCCGTGATGATCCTTTGAAGCCGGTGCTGTAAAGTATTCTTTTTCTTCAAGCCATGCTATCGGTTTTGGCCACTTTCTCAATATGTCTCTTACTAGGTCTTTTTCATCATCTTTTCCCCTCTTTCCGGCTTTTATTGGAACTCTTCTCATGAATTCTCTCATTGTGCTCTACCCTCCATTTCTTTCAGCTTGGCTTCGGCTTCCTCTCTTGATAAAAACCATGTCTTCTTATACTTGTTTTCTTGCAGCGTTCGGCATGTACAGCATTCCCTGTCTATATCTCCTTCCATATACCATCCGTTTTCTGTAAAAGTAATTAAAGCCACTTTCTGGTGAAAAACTCTGTTATTTTTAGGGAACCCCTCAAAAATATTCATTCGAAAATTCGTTTCACTAGGAACTATGTATACGTCCGAGCCAATTCTGCACGGCAACTTCAGTAATAACCCCTGTTTTTCCGCATCACTCGGTGTTTCGCTCACGATTTCAAAGCATTCCTTTTTCCACTTTAAAACGTTGCTCAATTCATATGAACTGTATCCTATGTGGTGATAGCTCTCTCCGATTTCCTTGTACTTAATTTCGTAATATGGCTTTTCATCCATCATTGTCACAATGATGTCTAGACTTGATACTTTAATACGTTCGTTTTCCATCAAATCCCACTCCTTCCCACATACTCTCCGTATGTCATGCCTGCTTCTCTCGCTTTTGCATTTACCCAGGCAATGCTTCCTACCTTAAGCTCCGGCTTCTTATATGCCGCCTTTCTTCTTTCTGCTCTTTCCTTCATCCGTTCCTGCCGGCACGCTACTGAGCAGATTACTTCCTTGCCTACTGGCATAAACAGCTTTCCACACTGCTTGCATCGTCTTCTTCTCATTATGCAAATCCCTCCGTCTCTCCGCATTCATACCATGTATTCCATGGTTTATAATTGCCGTGCTTGTAAACTTTTCCGCTCAGCGGATTCTCTGCAATCATAAGAATGTACATATCCTCCTCTGCCAGTCCGTTCTTCTTGGCCAGATTATAAATATCTTCAAAAGTTAATGTCTCTTTCTCTTCCTCTGTAGGCATTAATTCCAGGCATTTAAAGGTTTCATTCTCGCTGTGGAAAAATACTCTTATTATGTCTGCTTCAATTAACTCTTCATTTTCTACTGGTTTCATTCTGCATTCCCTCCATTCTTCTGTATCTGCTCTATTCTCCAGCGTATGTTTGTTAATTCTTCCAAGCACTTCTCCAATTCCCGGTTTTCCCAGAGGCGGTCCAGCTTCTTAATACTGGAACTTACTGCCGCTGCATAACCTCTTAATACATTTTTATCTAAGCCTGCTGCCGCCGGAGCTTCCTCTGTAGCTTTTTCTTCCTGTACTTCTTCCGGCTCATTGTCCACAACTTCTCCGGAAAGCACCTCGCATTCTGTTTTTTCAACGTTTTCCGGCTTTTTAGGAACGTTTTCCGGCTTTTTAGGAACGTTTTCTGGCTTTTCAGGAACGTTTTCCGGTTGCACCGGTGCAACTCCGAAGGTTTTTTCATATGCATCCGGCATATCTGCCACCGGAACAAATACCTCTCTGACCTTGGCTGCGTACTCATCCATGCTTAAGGTCTGTTTTTCATTGTCTTTGACTGCCAGAATATCCACTGGCTGCCCTTCTCCTTTGAAGGATGTGAATACCTTTCCGATTCCCTGTGGCCTGGAAGCCAATACTGCAATTCCTGATGGTGCCAGGATGCTCTCAAGCTCTTCTGAATCTCCATCCTTTGTCCACTTCACCAGCTCTTTGAACTTTTCCGGATTATCCTTTGCGTACTTGTATATGGCTTTCTGGCACAGTTCCATATCCGCCTGCTGCTCATCTGTGCCCTCAATGGCTACTTCTAATGGTGATATGGCTTCCTCTGCTTTGACCTCTGCCTTGACTTCTGCAATCTCTTTTCTTGTCATTTCAGGCGATATGAGATCTACTACCTCAATTGGAAGGGTGAGCATATCCTGGAGCTTTGCCACGCCGTACCCTTCGTACTTATCCTGGAGGCGGTCAGAATAACCGCCCTCACTGTATCTGTCATTAATGGCTATGTACCGTGATACAATATCTTTTGAAAGACCATATTCTGCCTTTGCAAATTCAGCTACTGTACTGTATCCGGATGATGCAAGGATATCTGTGTCTCTTGCCTTTTTCAGCAGGTAGCCGGTTCTTACGAAGCCTGCTGCCTGATTTGCCAGCTCCGTGTCCAGAGCCTGCTTGAACTGCTCATAATTTTCTATATTCCTTAATTCTTCCATGTCATACCTCCATAAAATCTTTTTCTAATGCATCCACCAGCATGGTACCCTGCAGTCTTCCATGCCATATCAGCTTTTTCTCTTTTCTGAGCTGTCCATAGTTCTTTTTTCTTGCCTTATTACTCTTATCAGCCAGCACCGCATCCTCTTTTGAAAGGTTTTTCTTTACCCACTGCTGCCACTCTTTCAGGAAAGGCATTGCATCCTCAAGGTCTGCATAGGCTTCATTTAATACTGATTTCTTCTGTCTGATATTGCCGCCCGGCTCTACCTCCAATGTATACCATGGGGTATCCGGTGCTTCTGTCTTTCTAAGGAAAAGCAGATATGTTTCCCGGATGTCAATGCGCTGGAAGTAGATGTCGCAAGTGTGTATGCAGTGTTTTAATGCCATGCCCTCCACATAGATGTCTTTTATGCCGGTTGGGGCAACAATGCAGTATTTATCATTCTGATACTCATACTTTTTCAATGTTCCTTCCTGCATCAGCTTTTCCGCTTTCTTAAAGGTCTTTTTCTTCTCCTCTATCTCTGTGCCTTTCTTCAACATATCTTCCTGGAGCACCAGCTCATTATGTGCCACGGTCAAGTCCTTTGGCCGGATTAACATACCGTTTGTCATATCCGTCTTTCTCTTTTCCAGCATGTTTATGTAATCCTCCCAGTCCATCCAGATGTCGGATAATGCTCTCTTTCTTACCGCCTGCTGCTTTCTCAAGTAATTAGCCGCCTGCTGCACGCTGACATATTGAAGGATACTGCAGTCTGCTCCGCCCGCTCCTGCTTCTGCAAGCGTCTTAATATCTTCATCCCTCCATACAGTATTTGCCTTTTTCTCGTCCTGAAGCCATAGAAGCTCACATCTCTTTCCATTCATCTTTTTCAGGCGATTCAGTCTTGCCTTGTCAAGCTGCAGTGCCTTTATAAGTTCTGTCTGCTCCTCGTCTATTAACTCTCTGTACCAGTATTCGCTCCGTATCAGCTCTGTTCCCATTGCGTAAAGCCCTGCCTTGTACGCTTTTTCAATCAGCGGGTTGGTTTTTTCCCTCTTCATGAAGTAAATAGGATTTTCTTTATAGCCATGCTTGACCGCAATGTTATATGCCGTGTTTGTATTTTTCAGCAGAGCAGATAGATTTCTCTTGTAGATTTTTTCATAATTCCCATAATATATGTTTACTCTGTCCTGTCTTCTCCAGCACTTTCCTTTCAGTTTGAAGTCCTCATAGTGGTATTCCTCCAGCCCTTCATCTGTGAAAAGTATCCTTTTTGTCTCACGGATTGATAAGCATGTCTCTCCTGCATGGAAATATGCTTCCGTGTCCGCCCTTGTACACTGGAATGTTCTTTCCACGATTCCATTACGGTATCTCTGCAGCAAGATGGCAGTGCCATAGGACCAGATAAGATTTCTTTTTTTCTTCCTAGAAACATAGATTATCTTTTTTCCGCAGTGCGGGCATTTTTCCCTTTCATTATGCTTTGGTTTTTTATTTATCGGGACTTCGCAAAGACATCCGGTACAGTAACCCGTCTCTGCGTCTGCTCCATTATAAAAAATATAATGGTCGCTGAATGCTTCTGTTTTCCAGAATTTTTCAAATCCTTCCGGCAGTTTTTTGGGAACATCCTTCATGGCTGCGTCCCATGCATCCATCAGCCTTTTTGCCTTTTCCTCTTCCTTGTCCGACCGGATTTTTTTCTGCCATTCAATCACCCCCTCTATCCCGGTTTTTTCCGTCTTCAGCAGTGCCTTTATCTCTGCCTTTCCTGCCGGATTCAGGTAATACATTTCATCTGAATCGTAATACAAATTCCACCAGTTTTCGTCGTCCAGGTTATCTATCCTTGCTGTCCGCCATTTGTATGAGCCGTCTTTCTGCCTTTCTCTTGTGATATAAGCCCCGTCTTTAAAGTCAATGAACACATCCCATGCAGGTTCTGTGATTCCCTTTTTCACATCATCTGACCGGCATATTGCAATTTTTAAGTATTTACCAAGATTCTGGCACCGGCACACATAGGCATAGCGTCTTTTATTTAATCCGCCCCTATATCTTCTTACTTTTTTTCCCGGCATTTTCGCCATGTAAATCATGGCTGGTGTGGCTGGAAGTCTTCTCAGCTTATTCAACTCATTCTTTTTCACTGTACCTTCCTCCCTTTCACATCATAATAGGTGTCCGGCAGGTACTTTTTTCCGTCTATCGGATACTCTGCGCATTCTGTAATTTCGCCACTTTTGTCCTCTTTTATCAAAAAAACAGTGTCTCCTTTTCTGCCTGCTGCCACCGGGCTTCTCCCTCGCACGATCACATATCCGTCTGATGCTATCCCTTTGTTTCTCACGACAGAATCTGACTTCATGTCCGGATGATTTACCAGCCATATGACGCCTTCCCTTATCAGTTCCAGCTTTGTAAGCTCCTTGATAAGTCGTATTTCCGGAGCGGATATCCTTGTGTTGTATCCATCTTCATCAATGTTGCCTGACAGCTCCACAATGAAGTAACGCCCATTTCTGTAGTAATTCAGCACATCGAGCGGGTTATCCGTGGCATGGAATCCATCTTTTGCACAGTGCGCCTTGTCTTCCCGGTACCATACCCCAGGTTCATACTGGAAGGTTCCTTTTCCCATGGTGCAGGTCAGGTCTTTATTAAATCCCTTGTATGCGTATCTCATTTTGTGCCTCCGTAATATGCCTTGATGATCTTCTTGCGCTCTGCCATATTAGGGAATCCAATTGAAATTCCATGGTCGCCTGCTACTTTTGCCACTTCCTTTGCCTGCTGCACAATGCGTTTGTCTACCACCGCTTTTTCTTCAAATCCTTTTTCCAGTAAAATAGCCATATATCCGGCAAGTGAATGATTCATCACTCCGGCGCATACTTTTTCATTCTCAAGGCACTCCTGACGTATTTCATCCACCCAGTCCATAAGCACTCCGGCAATCTTTAAATCTTCTGATTCCGCTTTCAATCTTCCGTGTGCTGCGGTACATGGTGTTGCCAATACCTCCGTTTCACCTGCTGCATAGTCCTCTGCATCCTCTTCATCAAGTCCGTTTTCTGTTGCAATTTCAACAATGCTTTTATATAATCCCTCTGCTTTCAGCTCTGCTGCCTTTTTGTTTAATTTTTCTACGGTTTTGAATTCGCCAAATTTTTCAAACATAATACTTATTTCCTCCTTCTGATTTTTCCCGGCACATAGAATATGTGCGATTTTAAAAAAAATAAAATTCAAATTATTCCGCTACATGATTCTGGCAGTTCCCGGAGCGGACAGAAGTCCGGTCTGCATGTAACATAATCTGTCACATCATCTCCAATACCTGGAGCATTGCAATACAATGTTCGCTCTCCATACCTTGGTGGCTGTGTATCGTCTGCAAAATCGCACATATCGCACGATTCCGGCATATCCATAACTAATACTGCTTTAGACATCTTCATTCCCCCTTAATTCGCCAAGGCTTTCCTGCAATTCTTTGTAATAATTGATTTGGTCTGTGAAATGATCATCTAATACATCAATCATTTCTTCTTTTGCATCTTCCAAAGATTCCGCATTCAAAAAGTTCATACGCCCATCAATGACAGACTGCCATCCATTTTCTTCACCACAATATACAATGCTTCCGTAATAGGCAACTACATCAATTTGTTTCTTCCAGTCTTCCTGCTCTGGTTCAACTTCTTTCCATTCAAGTTCGGACATATTCACACTCCTTCCGGTTTCTCGCACCGCTCAAACTCGATAACCCACACGTATGGATTCGCATCCCAGCCGTAGCAGTCAAGGTCGGATTTCTTGATGGTGGAGGTCCAAAGTTTTTCCCATTCCATCATCACTTCATCACATTGACTGCATTGTTCTTCTGTCCCATAACAGCACTGCGAACCGCTTTCTCCGTATGTATTAAGACAATCCCAACAATCAGGATAAGCCCCCTCTTTTATCACATCAACCGGCTTCATCTCCTGTAACCGTTCCATCCTCACACCTGTAACCTTAAGCCAGATACGTGCTGCTTCTTTCGGCATATGAATGGACGGGTGCCACGGTACACGCTCGTGTGTCACTCCACTCGCATCGACATATGTATCAAAAGGAATTGTATCTGTTGCTGCATAATAATATTTTCCGGTTCCTTCAATAATTTGCTCATTTCCGTCCAATTCATATAAATACTGCCATGTTTCCCGGACATACATGATATCTCCAGGCTGATACGGCGGCTGGCACAGCTTGCTTATAATCTGTCTTTCCTCTACCTCTGGGTGCTTCTTGTGGTATGGGCTGTTGAGAATAGATTCAACATTATGTTTTAAAATCCGCCGTGTGCAGGTCTTCTGCCCGTCCAGAATTGCCCGAACCATTTCGGTACTAATTTGTTTGTTGAATAAAATCGGTTTAATTGCCATCTATCACACCTGCCTTTCTTCTCGTTTTCGCCCTGTGCTTTGCATCATATCTGTTATGGCATCTCTGGCATAACGCTCTAAGATTACTGTAATCGCAATTTTCCGGTATATGGTCTAAATGCGCTATTGTCAGGACAACTTTTGAGCCGTTTTCGCGGATAGCATAATTTTCAATTCCGCAAAACTCACATTTATTATCTGCACGCTTGAGAATGTCTTTTCGGATTTCCTTCCAGTTTGCCGGATATCTTTTCTTATTTTCAGGTTTAATTGGCATCCGCTTCACCCACTTTCTCAAAATAGAACTTTATAGGTTCTCTATTTTCCTGTACCATGCCATACCGCAAGGCTATATTGTATGTACACACATCTCTTTTCAGCCGGTCTGGTATCTTCTGCAACTGCTTTCGAAAGTCTTCCAGTTCCATTGTTGCTTTATAACGATTGCATGAACCGCAGGATGGCATCAGATTACTTATGTCATGCACATCAATCCCGGTAAATTCTTCTTCGTACTCATAGTGTTTAAGGCAATGCAAATGATCTACGTTGAAACCTTTCTCCGGTATCTCACAGCCACAATAAGCACAGTGACCATTGTATTTCTGGTACACCAATTTTCTGACCGACTTTGGAATTTGCTTACGCATCTACTCCACCGCCTTTTACAACCTCAATAGCTTTTTCATAGGCTATAAGCATTCCTAATTCCTTCGGTTTATCATTTACAATATCATCAAGAACCCTATTTACTGGTACAAAGCTTTTCAGCTTTTCTAATTGTGTCACAACCTTTTCTCTATTACAGCAATCCCAGCACTCATCCGGAGTCATCCCTGAATCTTCATAATCCTTCAGTTTTGCCAATGCTCCATATATCTTCTCTTGTACCTGCTGTGTTATCGTCTCGCCCACATGGAACTGATTCCATTTAACACCTTTCAAAGCCCAGTTGCCTTGTTCATCCTTAATTGTCAGTCTTGCCATCACTTTCTCCTTTCTCCGGAGCATGGTGTATATGTGTGGTCTTTTGTACCTCTTCCAAAAAACGCTCCGCATTCTGTGTTTATGCGGTTTCCATGCCCCGGCTGTGACAGATTTATAAGTTCCTTCGTGTATATGTAAGTAATCTTGGAGGTCTAGACTTCTGCCGCCCTCTGGACGGTTGTTTTGCGGTTTATTTTAATGTTTCCTTTTCTAGTCTTGCTGACCATCATCTTGAGTTCACCGGTAACCTCAACAGTTACCTTTTCTGCTATTCCATCCACCACATAGCCTGCTGCCTGATGAAGCATCTGCATCCTTACATCTGTAAGCTCCGGTTTATTTCCTGATCTGAAAAGCTCTTCAATTCTGAAATCTGCCTTTTCTTTCCGGTACAACTTTTTTATATAATTCTGTGCTTCATAACAATTGCACTGCTCTGTGGCCAGTTCGTTCAATTCATCCTCGTTGAATTCCTCAAGTGCCTCTACGAGCTTTATCTGACCGCAAAATCTGCAGGCTCCATTTTTTTCTACAGCCCTGTCCTTATTTTCTTTCACTAATTTTTTCAGCATCTTCATACTCCTTTCTTGTATACCAGCTTCTCCCGGTCCCATCCCGGGTACTGCTCTTTCAGGTAACATTCTGCAAACTCAAGCATTTCAGCTCTTAATCCCTTGTTGCCATTGTCCAGTAACTGGTGGTGGCTCCGGCAGGCGGTAACTCCGTTCTGCTCTACTCCGAGTCCACCCTGGCTCCTGTTCACCACATGGGCGATATCCCTGATGTGCGCTCCGAAGTCCTTCTTTACAAGTGGCCATCTGCCACTGGCACAGAATATACAGGTGTCTCCGTCTCTGCTAATGATTCTTGCGATTGTGCCCTTATCGAAGGTGCACGCTTTTGTTCTTCTGCTCTTGCTCATACTGTTTCATTCTCCTATCCTGCCAATTAGAGTACTTGGTGTGCTCTGCATAGCAAATATTTATATTGTGTGGCGCAAGCAGCTCTGCCGCCCGCTTCCATAAAATACTGTTTTTCACCGGCTCTCCGTTCTGCTTCCTGAAGTCTGCCGCTATCCAGTCATCCAGGAACCGGTTCACACCGGATTCCAGATATTTACTGTCTGTGAATATCTCAAGGTCAGACGCTCTTCTCATATGCTCCATGGCTTTTATCAGCCCCAGCAAGGCTATCTGATTGGCTGTGCCGGTGTCTTTCCCGGTCTCTTCCAGTGTCTTCTCTCCTTCACTGGTATCTGCTTCCAGGATGCCACAGTAACACCCTTCCGCTTTCCGGAGACCATGGTATGACGTTCTTAGGTAAATCCTCGCTTCCATTTCTTCAAATCCTCCTGTCCAGCTTCTCTTCTGTGTACCTCATGTACGAGTACCCGGTGTACCGGTTAGTACCGCTTATGATGCTTTCCGAAACAATGTAGTAACCCGGTGTGGGTTTCGGACCATAGAGAAGCAGTCTCCGCATTGTCCACCGCCGATATCTCTTCCTCTCCGGTTTTGGCCGGATTAAATTCCGGCTCGTGGAATAGCTGTATTCCTCTTTGGTCAGCTTCCGGGGGAGACCTTTCTTCTTTCTCTCTTCCTCATCCGGCACCTTTGCCATATACTGGGCGAGCTGTTCAAATCCACCCTCTTCATAGAGGTTTGAGAAGAATATCCTTCCATGCTGCCAGCATTCCTTGATTAAGACATCCGTATCTGCCCCTCTGATTCGATTCATGATCATGTGGATATGTATGCCGCCTCTGGATCCGATTTCAATGACTCTCATCCATTTCAGTTCTGCTCCGAACTTGCGGTAGCGTCTTGCCAGCTTTCGCAAAACGTTATTCAGGTCTTCTTTCACTCCCTGCATATCCTTCCTCTCTCCCTTCCGGTATGTCAGGGTGAGCCAGAAGTCGTTTTCTATGAAGTTCGCTTTTATCGTTCGCCGGATTCTGTTTTTCTTATTAATCTGATTCTGCAATTCTATCTGCCAGGGTGAAGGTCTCTCTCTTACGGCTCTCTTCTCTCCCTTGGATCCGTAATTTCCTTCCCACTTATACTCATACTCAATGGAGCCTGGGAAGTTATAAATATCAACACAATATGCCATAGCCTTTGTCCTTATCTTTAATATTCCTAATCGAGTTGCGAAACAGGTCTGAAATGCCCTGTTTGCTTGCATTTTTGCGGCTTTTATGGTATATTGTTCATGCGGGAAGTTTGCAATTCGCCAAATTACTTACAACCCACTTGAGGACGTGCGCCACACGTTCTCTTTTTTTGTCTATCCTGCAGCATCCACCACCTGAATGTAGACATAATCTCCGTACATTTCTATCCATTCGTAACACCCCTCCAGCGTATCTCTGTATACATCAATGCTTGTCCCGTTGCGGATGGTCTCGCCCCTTCCGTCTCCGTCCAAGTCGATTCCATCACCGGTGTCGGTGAAATCGAAATATCCGATAAAGTCACCAATTCCGCCATCTTCTGTGACTGAATACATGATGATTGCCTTTCCCAGCCATTCTTCCTTACCGGCTACGGACAATCCCTCTACCGGCCAGCTACCATTCCGGCACTGGTTGCCAGTCCAGGTGTAGCAGGTGCACCGGATGAGGAACGGTTCACCAAGTAGATTCTCCTGCTCCTGCGGTTGCACCGGTGCAACTTCCATATTTCCAACTGCGTTCATGGTCTTTGCAGTGAAGCTGTTCACTTCTCCTGATACTTCCTGCGGTTCCGTAATCCACATGGTGAAAAGGAACACTGCCACCGCTATTGCCATTAATGTGATAACTCTGATTCTGTAGCGCATTTTCTCTTTCTCCTTATCTCCTCACTCATTTCCTGCACTGCTCCAATTGCTTCTTTCAATGCGGTTTCCATCAGATGGTCGGCACTGACATCCTGCTTTTTAATCTCTTCCGCCGGCATCCCTGATATGATCATGTACCATACACATTCATTCCGGTACTTGTCCAGCAATTCATTGAGCTTATCCGTAATTTCCTTGTCCTTTTCCTTCTTCTCTTTCCATTTTTTTTTGAAAAACATATCTTTTTCTTCTCCTTTCTCGCTCTCGCTTCTGAAAGCCCTCGCCAAATATGAACGTCTCTGCCGATACAATCTCGCCGTTCTCTCTCCGGTGTCTGGTGCTGTACCAGTAAGCTCCGGCAGAATCCTTATAATAATCCATGATTCTTCCGTTTTCCTTTTCTGTTGAACCGATATATTCAATGCTCCGGTTCTCAGCTTCCCAGCCTTCCCGGCACTCCAGGCTATATGCTCTCTGGTATGCCTTCTGCAATTCGCTGTTCTGTATTTCCCTGTACTGGTTCTCCATCCTCTTCACCCTTTAAAGATTTCTTATAAGTATCCAGTGCGGCACGGTAAATATAATATGTAGTCCTGTTACAACCTTCTCTTTTCACAGCATGTCCTATAGGCAATCTTCCGGCACTCATTAAATACTGTACTGTACGATAATCCATATTCAACTCTGCTGCTGCCTGCTTTACTGTTACTCTTTCAAGCTGTTCCTGCTCCATTGCGGTTCTCCTTATCTTCTTCTGCGACGGTTTCTGAATTTTTCATATTCTCTAACATCAATCATCCATTTACCACCGCCTGATGTTTTCCAAGCAAAGGCCTGTCCCGGAACATGAACATCATTTTTCATATCCCTTATTGAAAAACCCATTGTCCCAAGCTCGGTGATACTCATTACTGGTTTTGGATATTCCATCTCTTTTCTCCTTATGCTACTGGAAGTTTTTTCTTTTTCTCTTCTCTTCGTTTCTCCGCTGTCTGTTCAGCCTTTCCCAAAATGTAACCTCTGTCAAAATCTGATAATGTGGGTAAAACTCTTACCAATCGTTCCATTACGCTTTTTTCTTTTTCTCCCATATTCTCACTTCCTTCCTTTCTTTCTGTTTCCTTGTAAACACAAATTAGCACACTTGGAAACTTTTGTCAATATATTTTTGTTGACTTGGCAACTTTTTATGTTATAATCTTCTACATAAGGAGGTGATTACATGAATGAACGTGTACGAGAATTGCGTGAAACTCTCGGAAAAAGTCAGGAAGAATTTGCTAGAAGCCTTGATTTGTCCAGAAATTTTATAAATCAAATTGAAAACGGAAAAAAGAATCTTTCCGCCCGTTCTATCAAATCACTATGCGTTTTATATGACGTAAATGAAACCTGGCTTCGTACTGGAACCGGTGATATGTTTATCGAGAAAACGTTGGATGAACGAATTTCCGAAATGGTGGCCGAGATACAGCTATCTGATGACAGGTCTTTTAAATATCGACTTGTTGCTGCTCTCTCAGAATTTACGGATGAAGATTGGGACGATTTAGAGCGGTTACTTAATAAATTAGTCAAAAATTAAAAAAGAACCAAGGACAATGCGCAAGTCCTTGGTTCTTTTATTATTTGACTATTTTTCTAACATATGAATATATGCATTTTATAACTTTTATTTTATCACATTTTTTTACAAGTCTTATGATTTCCTTTTTTATTAGGTCCTTTTCCATAACTCAAGCCCCCTTTCTGCCATGAGTTTACCACTGCTTCTCCCCACAGAAAAGTGTTTCGCTTAAGAATTCCGAATATCCGGAGGAATTCTAAACATTTGGCTTATTTTTTCTATCTTTCGCACAATTCTATTCTGTATACAAATCTCTGATTCTTACCCCCATTGCTTTTGCTATTTTTTCTAAAGCTCTCAGTGTTGGTGATGTTTTTCCGCTCTCATAGTCATACAGGGTGCTTTCTCCTATCCCCGTCAGTTCTGCCAGCTCTGGCATTGTGATATGTTTCTCCCTTCTGATTTGCCAGATTAGTATTTCCATGCAAATATTTTATCATTGTGCCTGCTGCACATCCACAGGTAATATATTCCATTTTGGTTTATCTCGGTCTTTCTTCATTCTTCTTGACCTTTGTTCGTGTTTCTTCTATAATGTTCATATATTATTTAAGGGAGGTAGTTATATGTATTATTTTATTTGGATTGGTTCCATTCTACTTGATTCTTTTTTTGTCTATTTATTTCATCAGGAATATCTCCGGCGGCATATATTTGATATCCACCCATCTTCAATTCCTACCCTCATATTTGCAATCGTATTATTTGTAGTAACTTTCGCATTAGATTGGCATTTTGGCAATCTCTGGTTGAAGCATGAGGCAAAAGTAGAACGAGAAAAACGTAAAAAATAATTTTTATCTATTCTAGGGGTAACAGTTTGTTGCCCCTTTTCTATACTATTTGGAGGTTTTAATCATGGCAAGAAAGTTATATCCTGATGGTTTATATAAAACAACTGTCAGTATAAAAAAATATGATGAAAACGGGAATTTAATGCGAGTGCATTTATCTGCTCCTACTAATAAAGAACTGGATCAGAAGGTTGCAGAACTAAAGGCTAAAATGAAATTTGGTATGTTTTCTCATGATGGTAACAAAATATTTGGCGAATATGCTATTTACTGGTATAACACCTACCAGAAGGGACATTGTGCTGATGCCACCGCTCAGAAGTACCTCGGTATTATTAATAATCATTTAGAGCCATTATACAATATGCATCTTTCAGAAATTACCAAGAGTGATATTCAGAATTTAATAAATATGCAAGAAGGACATCCTGATACGCAGCGCATGATAAAGGTCACTGCAAATCAGATTTTTGAATCAGCCATTGATGATGAACTTATTTATAAGAATCCTTGTAAGAAGATAAAAGTTAAGCAGGCTTCCGGGCAAACCAAGGCTCGAGCTCTAACCGACGCTGAAAAGAATGCTATTTCTGAACTAAAAAGAGAACATGTCTTTTCGCCGAAAGAGCAGCTTTATGTTGATACACTATATGTGTCTGGCTTAAGGCCTGAAGAAGCTCTTGCACTCACTTTTTCAGATATTAAAGATAATACCATTACTGTGAATAAAGCCTTGAAATGGAAAGGTGGCAAAGGATTGAAAGAACCGAAGAGCAAGGCCGGATATCGTCATGTGGATGTTCCAGCCTGGTATCAAGAAGAAGTGAACTCTTTTCATCTTGATAATAATACCAATTTTATCTTTACTGGTATTAATGGGGACCTTATTTCTCAGAGTACCTATAAACGTTTTTGGCTCGGTATCTGGAATAAGATAAATGTGAAACTTGGTGGTAAGCCCAAAATTGTAGTTCAGAACGTCGTAAAGGATCCTGGTATTGCCGTCACTGACCTTACCCCATATATGTTCCGTCATAACTACTGTACTATGCTTTATGAGTTAAAAGTAGATGTAAAAGAAGCATCTAGAATTATGGGACATTCAAATGTTAGAATCACTCTTGATATCTATACCCATCTGGATTCCATAAAGTCAACTATATGTCAAAAAGTTGCAGGAATTACTCTTTAGAACCGTTTTTTACTCGATATTTACTCGATAATTTTATTTTTTTTGTGCAAAATCACAATGAAAAATCGGTCATTTTTTCGAACATATGTATTAAACTCGATACTACTCGATATTTATTTTACCTCATTTGCACCTACTTGTACCTATTATCAAAAAGGCTGTAACCCTTGATTTATCAAGGATTACAGCCTTTTTTCTAGTTAAGCTGGCAACGGGAATCGGACCCGTGACCTCCGCACTACCAATGCGACGCTCTACCGACTGAGCCATGCCAGCAATTCTGTCGGAACTAATCCCGACTTGTAATACTATACTATAGAGAGCTATGATTGTCAATACTTTTCTACAGCATAATGTCAGATTTTTCTTTGCTATGCTCAATCTTCATATTTAACTTCCGGAACGGAATTGCAATTACAAGTCCAATCAGAAGTGAGATTATAATATAGATGCCCAAGATGCCGAGGCATTTCCAATAAGTCATTCCATACATACCACCAATGGTCTCTCGCAGGGCATCCATTCCATAAGGGAATGGGAAGAAACGGTAAATCCGCTGATAGATTGCCGGCAGTACTTCGATTGGGAAGGAACCGCCTGCTCCTGCTACCTGGATAACCATAATGACTACCGCCAAAGCCTCTCCGACATTTTCAAAGGCTACCGTTAATGCATACATAAATAAGGTAAATACAAAGCTGCAGCATGCGCAGACAAGCCAGAATAAGAATGGGTTATGGCATTGTATCTTAATATAAAACAAATCTCCCAGTGCAGTAATCAATGCCTGCACCTGTCCAATCAGGAAGAATGTAATATATCTTCCAAAGAATTTCTGGTAAGGTTTTGCATCCGGTATTTTCTCATCCGGAAGTACCTTTACATGAATGATTGCCACCAGAATCAACGCACCTACCCACAATGCCAGTACCGTATAGAACGGTGACATTGCCGAACCATAATTGGAAATCGGATAAATCTCTTTCGTCTCCATATTGACCGGAGAAGATAAGAAATCTCCTAACAAAGTCGGGTCGGTCTCTAAAATTTTCATCAAAGCCTGATACTGGTCACTGATTTCCAGAGCACTGAGACTTGTAATCACACTGTCAAGTCCGGTCTTCATTTCCTGTGCTGCTGCCAGTGAATCACTTAAGCTTTCATTTCCCTTATCGAGGGTTTCACTATAAGCATCCAACACTTCCGATACTTCATCAAAATCTCCATCGACACCATTTAAAATTGCCTGTGTCTGATTCAGCGACCCCTGCATGGACTGAATGGTTGTCTCCAGCTGACCTTTTACCGAATAGTCAAACGTATCTTTTAAAGCTTTTATTTTGGTCTTACAGGAAGTTATTTCGGTAGATATTTCAGTGTTTAAAGTATCCTTTGCAGTATTTAAATCTGTGACATTATTCTGGACACTGTTTAAATCTGCTTCAATTTTATCTAACTGTGCTTCGATTTCTGCAATCTGACCGGAAACACTTTCATCATCCTTCCAGTCTGCCACACTGTTTTCAAATAACTGACGGATCAGCGGCATCATATTAATTGCGCTCTGCAGTCCGCCGGAAGATAAATCACCATAGTTATCCAACTGATCTAAGGCATTCTGTATCAGCGTATTGATGTTGTCAAGGCTGTCGGCTGCTGTATTAAGATTTGCTGAAATAACCTCAGCCAAAGCACTGGCATTAAGGCTGCCGGAATTCAATGCTCCCTGCATGGTATTTACCGTATTCGAACCATCATCTACCATCGTATTCAGATTCGGCAGCATAACCTGTGTCGTATCAATCAGGCTGGATGCCGAATTGGTAATGCTGACAAAAGAATTCAGCAATGCAATATAGCTGTCCAAATCTCCGCTTAAATCATTAAGCTGTGTCAGAAAAAGATTCATCATAGAGCCGGAATCCATTCCATTTTCTACCATGACATCATTTACCTTTAACATGACTTCTGCCAGAGTGCTGACAAAGGTTGCATTAACCTGCTCCTGTACTGCCGTTTTTGCCTTGGATGTAATCTTTGGTGCAATGGCATTTTTCTTCTCATTTTCATAATAAATAATCTGCGGATTCTGTACTTCTCCGTTAAGGAAGCTTATCATTTTCTCGGAGAAATCCTCCGGAATAATCAGTGCCGCATAATATTCACTGCTGTATACACCGTCGGTTGCTTCATCCATGGTATCAGTAAACTGCCAGCCCATAGTCTGATTGGCTTTCAGGGCATCAATGACGCTGTCTCCGATATTTAAAGACAGACCTCCCATGTCAATTCCCTCATCTGCGGAATATACTGCTATCTTAAGATTTGATGTAGATTCCGGTCCATACGGGTCCCAGTTGGACAATATATTAAACCATGCGTACAGTGACGGAATAATAGAAAGACCTATTACAATAACCACTGCTACCACATTTGTGCTGACTCTCTTAAAATCCCGGTAAAAGATTCTAAAAATATTTTTCATGTGTTATCCCTCTGCTACTCCTTTGTGCTATCCGTTAAAAGTTCCTGCTCTGCCGTCTGAAGTACGGTACGAATCCGTTCTTCTACCTGGGCAATTCCATCGCCAATCAGTGCATCTCTCTCCTGTTGCTCCCGGTTAGAAATCTCATTTAATTTTTCCTGTAATTTATAGTCCGAATATTCTACGAAAATTAAATATCCTGCCAGAATAAACAGCGATACAATCCACAGAATCAAAAATACAATTTTTGAGCTTTCTGTCCAGAATAACAATGCCAGGAAAATCAGTGGAATAATGATAAGGCACCGCAATCCGATGCGGATACGTTTCTGGTTCTTCTTATGAATCTCCTGCTCATAGCCTAAAAGCATGTCATAAAGCTTTTCATAATCTTCTTTCTTTTCCATCTGCTCTTCACCTGCTCTCTTACATCATCTTCGTATCTTTCATTCGCTTTTCTACGAAATGATTGATACCCATAAATGGTATGCGAATCATCAGTCCGATTAACAATGCCGCTGCTGCGAAAATCAGAAGCTCTGCCAGATTCTTCTCATAGGTTCCGCCATACATGCCGCCAATGGTTTCACGCATGGCATTAATGGCATATGGGAATGGGAAGAAAATATATACCCGCCGGTAAAATTCCGGCAATATCTCAATCGGATATGTTCCACCGGAACCTGCAATCTGGATAACGACCATTACAACCACCAGTGCTTTTCCGATATCTCCAAAGGAAAGTGTCAGTGCATAAATTAACAGCGTAAAGGTAAAGCTCGTCAGCGACGCCGCAAACCAGAACAATACCGGATTCTTCACCTGGCAATGCAGCAGATAAATATTACCCAGCACAATAATCAATGCCTGTATCTGTCCCATCACAAAGAAAATGAGATATCTTCCAAGGAAAAGCTGATAACGCTTCGGATTCGTCAAATCCTTTTCGGATGCCTTTACCTTAATCAGTGCCACCAGTACAATACCGCCTACCCAGAGTGCCAGTGTTGTATAAAATGGTGCAACCGCAGAACCATAATTTTTAATCTCATAAACCTGCTTTGTCTCCACTTTTACCGGCTGTGCAAAGAATTTACCATAGGATTCCGGATCGCCGCCCAAAAGTTCCATGATAATCTGCATCTGTTCATCTTCCGATGCTTCATTCAGCTTGCTGATTGCCTCTTCTATCTTTGTATCACAGGTCTTCAGCAATGTCTGAATCTGTGTAAAGCTTTCATCTGTAGCATCTACCATATCTAAGGTTCCATCGAAAATGGTTTCCATGTCACCTAATGTATTATTCAGATTATTCAAAAGATTGGTTACATTGACCAGTATCTGGGATGCCGTATCCAATATTCCGGATACTCCAGGCACCAGATTATTGGTGTATACATTCTTCATATTTTCAATGGTCTTGCTGCAGGTAGACAATGCTGTATTCATTCCGCCTGTCACAGTATCTACCGCATCTTTTACTGCATCTGATGCATTGTCCGGCATCAGTGTCTCTAAAAGCTTCTGCATTTCTTCTGCATCCTGCTTCAACGCATCAATCTGTGACATCACATCATCCATATCCGTTTTCTGCTCGTCCGTAAAGCCCTCATCTGTCTTGAGTCCACTGATTGCTCCATAAAGCGACTGCAACTGATCATTTAAAGTCTTGATATCATTCGTTGTTGTCTCAATACTTTCAGTTGTCTTCTTGGCAGAATCTCCCAGTCCGGCATTGGTAATATCCGTTGAAATCTTATTCAAAGAATTCTCAATATCCGTTAAGGTTGTCTCCACATTCTTGGAAAAATCTGAAAGTGTAGTATCCGTACTGTCTAATTGTGTCTTTGTTCCATTCAGGGAATTTACAGCTGAATCAATTTTATCTTCCACCTTTGACACACTGGAATTGGCTTCATCAATCCCTGCGCTCAGTTCTTCATTTCCGGACAGGAAGCTGTCTATCATGGCATCATAGTCCTTTAAATTCTGGCTGAGCTGCTCTAATTTCTGGCGGAATCCATCCACACCGCCATCTTCACTTATTTTCTCAGAAAGATTATCCATCTGGGCAAACATGGCACTTGCCGCTGTCTCAAGAAATGTCTCATTGATACTGGACTTTAATGTGCTCACTGCAGTATCGGTAATTTTCGTTGCAATGGCATTTTTCTTCTCATTCTCATAATATGTAATTGTCGGATTTTCCAGTCCTTCTGTAAAAATACTGAACATGCTCTCGGAAAAACGGTCACTTATAACTACTGCCGCATAATATTTTCCACTTTCTACTCCGCTGATTGCTTCATCAGAGCTGTCTACAAACTGCCAGCCTATGGACTTATTCTCCTTCAACTGCTCCATCACCTGAGCACCCATGTTGACGGTTGTGCCATCCTCTAATTTCATTCCTTCATCTTCAGATACCACTGCAATATAGATATTTCCGGTGTTGGCATAAGGATCCTCGTTGGAATAAATATTAAACCATGCATACAAAGATGGAATAAAACACAATCCGATTGCAATGACCAGTGCAAAAAAATTCCTGCAAAGTCCTCTTACGTCCTTTCGAAAAATGTGAATGATATTTTTCATGCCGTTACTTCCCTTTCAACTTCTTCTTTAAACGCTGCAACGCATTATCCACAGCCTTCGGCTCTTTTCCCATAGCTTCTGCAATCTGCTCATAGCGAAAGCCCTGCAGATAATACGATAATACTTCCTGTTCCATTTTGCTTAAAGTCTCATTTACTTTCCGTTTGAAATCTTCCCGGTCTTCCTGACTGATAAATAAATTCTCCGGATTCGTCTCATCCATGGTTTCTAACACATCCGCCAGATTCCTGCCTTCCGAATCCTCACTGTCTGCATAAAGCGGTACATACGAATTGAGCGGTGCATGCTTTTTCCGATTGGAAGCCTCCACTGCTGTATACATCTGTCTTGCAATACAAAGGTCTGCGAAATGAAAAAAGCTGCTGTCTTTATCCGGCTGATAATCCCGGACAGCTTTAAACAGACCAATCATTCCCTCCTGAATCAAATCGTCCGTCTCACCACCAATGAGATAAAGTGCTTTTGCTTTTTTCTTTACAAGACTCTTGTATTTGTCCATCAGATAATCTGTAATTTCATTTTCACCACTACGAAGTGCTGCAATTAATTCCTCATCACTCATATTCTGATAAGATTGCATCTCTCTCTCCTGTTAACTTAATCTCTGTCTTACAATTTCATAAGCTAAAACACCTGTTGCTACCGATGCATTTAAGGAGTCAATATCTCCCTTCATTGGAATCGATGCCACAAAGTCACAGTTTTCTTTTACTAATTTGCTGACACCTTCTCCTTCATTTCCGATAACCAGTCCGATAGAACCTTTTAAATCCAGATCATACATGGTTGTGCCACCCATATCTGCACAGACAAACCACATGCCCTGCTCCTTTAATTCCCGGATGGTATTGGTAAGATTGGTTACCTTTGCTACCGGTGTATAATAAATGGCTCCTGCAGAAGCTTTTGCTACGGTAGCGGTCAGTCCCACTGCACGGCGCTTTGGAATAATGACGCCATGGGCACCTGCCAGATTGGCAGTACGGATAATTGCACCCAAATTGTGCGGATCTTCAATATTATCCAGCAAAATGACAAATGGTGCTTCATTTTTCTTTCTGGCATTTTCTAAAATATCTTCTACCGTTGCATAGGAAAATGCTGCTGCCATGGCAATGACACCCTGATGCTTCTTCGTCTCTGACAACTGCTCTAAACGCTCTTTTGCCACAAACTGTACCAGCGTATCATGCTTTTTCGCTTCTCTTAAAATGGTCTGAATGGGACCGTCTTTACAGCCATCTAATACAAACAGCTTGTCTATGGTTTTCCCGGAACGAAATACTTCTAAAACTGCATTTCTTCCTTCTATCTTCGTGCTTTCCGCCTGTGTGTTTTCCATCTGCATTTCTTCCATTCTACTTTCCTCCTGCCAGATCATTCTTTCCGGTCTTCACATTATAGTGTCTGATTGCTTCTTTCGCCAATTCCAAAATCCGCTCAAACTGATCCGTCAGATATAAATAGCCCATCAATGCTTCAAAGCCGGTGGCACGGCGATAATCTGACATAGTTGCGTTTTTTGCCATGGTCGGAGACTTGGCATTTCTGCCTCTGCGGTAAATTTCCGTTTCGTCTTCCGTAAGCATTGGAGTCAGTGTCTCCATCATCGTTGCCTGTGCATGTGCTTTCACCAGATGGCTGGTGGTCTGATGCAGACGGGATGCCTTGGTATTGCCTTTTCCAACTACAATGCTTCTTATGACAAGGTCATAAATGCCATCTCCTATGTAGGCAAGTGCCAAAGGGGAGTAGGTTGCTACATCCACCTTTGGCAGGTCAAAATATTCTTTGATATGGGAATCTATGCCTTTTTCCATTTTACACCCTCTCTGGTATCCTCTAAGACAATTCCTTTTTCCAAAAGTTCATTACGAATTGCGTCTGCTTTGGCAAAATCTTTTTCTTTCTTTGCAGCCTTACGCTCTTCGATTTTTTCTAATACATATGCTTCTAAATCTGCATCGATTTCATCGGCAGGATTTGCTGCTTCTCCCGCTGCTAAATCAAGAGATAATACATAATCAAAATCTTTTACCAGTGCAAGCTTGGTTGCATCGGTCATATCGGCTTTCAATACTTCATATACTACAGTCAGTGCCATGGAAGTATTTAAATCATCCTCTAATGCCTGCAGGAATTTCTCTTTGTATGCATCAAATTTATCCTGCTCTACTTCTGTAGACGCATCCAGTTTTGCAATGGTCTTACGAAGTTTTACATAGGAATTTTCCATATTATCCATTACTTCATAAGAGAATTCCAATGGCTTTCTATAATGGGACTGCAGACAGAACATACGATATACCAGCGGCAGATAACCTTTTTCTTCCAACAAGGAAACGGTCAGGAAATCTCCCTTGGATTTACTCATTTTTCCTGATTTATCATTCAGATGATGCACATGGAACCAGTAATTACACCATTTGTGTCCAAGATATGCTTCACTCTGTGCAATCTCATTGGTATGATGTGGGAAAATATTATCCACACCACCACAGTGAATATCCATATATTCACCTAAATGCTTCATGCTGATGCAGGAGCACTCGATATGCCAGCCCGGATAACCAACGCCCCATGGACTATCCCATTTCAGTTCCTGGTTATCGAATTTGGACTTGGTAAACCACAATACAAAATCACTCTTGTTGCGCTTATTTTCATCCTCAGATACGTCATCACGGACACCTACCATCAGCTCTTTTTCGCTCTGGCTGGAGAATACATAATAATCATCTAATTTTGATGTATCAAAATATACATTTTCTCCGGCAATATATGCATAGCCTTTCTCTAAAAGTACCTCTATCATATGAATAAATTCCGGGATACAATTGGTTGCCGGCTCTACCACATCCGGACGTTTGATATTTAATTTGGAGCAATCGGAAAAGAATGCATCGGTATAATACTTTGCAATCTCCATAACGGTCTTGTGCTCACGCTTTGCGCCTTTTAACATTTTATCCTCACCGGTATCTGCATCACTGGAAAGATGTCCTACGTCTGTTATGTTCATGACACGCTTTACATCATAACCTGCATAGCGAAGTGTTTTCTCTAATACATCTTCCATAATATAGCTGCGCAGATTTCCGATATGTGCAAAATGATATACGGTTGGTCCGCAGGTATACATTTTCACTTTGCCATCTTCGTTTGGCACAAAGGTCTCTACTTTTCTTGTAAGGGTATTAAAAATCTTTACGTTGTTCTCCATGTTATCCTCCATCGTTCCTGGAATTACTTATTTAATTCTTTTCTACTTCCTGCTTTAATGCTTTTATCTCTTTTTCCATATCAATGATACGGTTGCATAATTCTGAATTTTCCCGCTGCAATACATTGATGTCTTCCTGTACCGGGTCCGGCAGATTGCACTGATCCATATCGCTGCGTGGAATTTTTACATTGTTACGTTTTACGATTCGTCCCGGAACACCTACTACGGTACAATTTGGCGGCACCTCTTCAATTACCACACTTCCGGCGCCGATTTTCGAATTCTCTCCTACGGTAAAGGAACCAATGATTTTTGCTCCGGCACTTACCATTACATTATCCTCTAAGGTCGGATGACGTTTTCCGGTTTCCTTACCGGTTCCGCCCAGGGTTACACCCTGATATAAGGTTACATTATCTCCGATAATTGATGTCTCTCCGATGATAACGCCGGTACCATGGTCGATAAAGAATCCTTTTCCAATTACTGCGCCCGGATGTATCTCAATTCCGGTTTTTCTTGCTGCTTTCTGTGAAATATATCTTGCCCGGAAGAAATGTCCCTTCAGGTAATGCTTATGTGCACGCCTATAACTAAGCATAACACGAAATGATGGATAAAGCAAAACCTCCATTGGAGATTTTAATGCCGGATCACGTTCCTTGATAATCTCAAATTCTTCTTTCAACTCTTTTATAAAACCCATGATTACAGCCTCCTGTTCACTGTATAAATTCTTTCCTTTATGCATGCAGGCATGCGATTTTTCTCGCGGAGCGTTTTTTGCTTTACAGGAAAGCAATTTCCTGTAAAGTAAAAAATCGTCTCTATATAAATATAGAGACGAAGTTATTCCGCGGTTCCACTCTAAGTAAAGCATTGCTGCTTTCCCTCAATACACGTAACGTGTGCTATTCGTTCCTGGCTACTTGCTTTCACCGGGACTGCTTCCGGATGCACTTCATATACTTTGGAATCAAGACTGCTTTCAGCCGATGACAGTCTCTCTCTTTTATTCACGCATGTATACTACTCTTTCCGTTCACTGCATTTATCAATTCATTTCTGAATCATTTTTAAATTCTTTTTACGCTACTAGTTTATGCACGAATTGCCATTTTGTCAATAGAAAAGTTATTTTCCGCATCCCGGGCAGCCTGCACAATTTCGTTCACTGCCTCCCACTGCTATGCTGTTTTCATAGATACTTGAGATAGCACAGATTGCCTGGGAGCTGATTCCATCTTCGCTTCCGGTAAAGCCAAGCCCTTCCTCTGTGGTTGCCTTTACATTTACCTGACTGACGTCTATCTTCAATGCCTGTGCAATATTTTCTTCCATCTTCTCAATGTGTGGACGCATCTTTGGCTTCTGGGCAATAATCGTAGCATCGATATTATCAATGACATAATTCTCTTTCTCTAAAAGCTGTCCCACTTCTTCCAATAATTTTATACTGGAAATCCCCTCATATGCCGGGTCTGTATCCGGAAAATGCTTTCCGATATCTCCTAAAGCCGCTGCCCCCAGCAACGCATCCATGATGGCATGCAGCAAAACATCTGCATCCGAATGTCCCAGCAAGCCAAGACTGTGCGGTATCTCCACTCCGCCTATGATTAATTTTCTTCCTTCTACTAATTTATGAACATCATATCCCATTCCTACTCGCATGTGATTACCTGCTTTCTTTTTTTCTTTTCAACTTTCCGGCTCTCTGCTTTCGCCCTATCTCGGTCCAGCTCCGCAGTGCACGCGGGAAGCTGCCATGCACCTTCCCGCTCTCGGGCTTTCGCCCTATCTCAGACCAGCTCCGCAGTGCACGCGGGAAGCTGCTTCGCACCTTCCCGCTCTCGGGCTTTCGCCCTATCTCGGTCCAGCTCCGCAGTGCACGCGGGAAGCTGCTTCGCACCTTCCCGCTCTCGGGCTTTCGCCCTATCAAAAACAAGGAAAATCCAGTTTTGTCTGCAAGCAGCCAATCTGGATTTTTCTTGTTTTTGGCACTGCTCAATGCTTACGGACATTATACCACACTGGAGGTATTTTCTGATAGCTGTTTATAGATTTCTTTTTTCATATTATTTTCTGTTTTGCATCATACTATAGTATCAGGAGGTATATTTATGAATTCTAAAAAAATTTTTATCTGGGGATTTATCTTTGTGGCTATCGTTGGAACTTTATTCCATTTTATCTATGACTGGTCTGGCAATAATTCTATTGTACGACTTTTTGCGCCATGGAATGAGTCCACATGGGAACACATGAAACTCTTATTTTTCCCGATGCTTATCTTCATTTTATTTTTGTTTTTTAAGCTTCCGGAACAAAATCCTCTCCCTGTAGCATTGTCCATTGGTGCACTGGCAGGATTGGCTTTGATTCCAATTCTCTTCTACACATACACTGGTGTACTTGGTTTCTCTGTTATGGCAATCGATATTGCTATCTTCTACATCAGCGTTCTGGGAGCTTTTCTTGTGGGATGGTTCTTAAAAGACAAACGTTCTCTTGCTGATCATCGCGCACTTGCTCTTATTTGCCTGGTGATTCCTGCTATTTTATTTTTTATCTTCAGTTTCTATCCACCTGAAATCGGACTCTTTCAGAAGCCATAATTTTTCCGCTTTTGTAATTGAACAAAGAATGTGCCTTGGCACATTCTCGCGCCTGCGGCGGTCGCTTGCGACATCTACCTTATACGCCGCAGTGCGCATCCTCGCGGAGCGTTTTTTACTTTACAGGAAAGCAATTTCCTGTAAAGCAAAAAAAGAATCTTGCATCTGCAAGATTCTTTTTCAGTAGCGGAAGGGAGATTTGAACTCTCGACACCACGGGTATGAACCGTGTGCTCTAGCCAACTGAGCTATTCCGCCATATTCAATTATTTGTTTTGGAATGGGACCTACAGGGCTCGAACCTGTGACCCTCTGCTTGTAAGGCAGATGCTCTCCCAGCTGAGCTAAGATCCCATATTCCTGCGGGTTACTCATCTGCAACCCGCTTTGCTAGTATACTATATAGGAATAGTGAAGTCAAGCACTTTTTCAAAAATATTTTTGAAATATTTAAAATTTTTGAAAATATTTCAAGATTCAAAATTACTCCAATAATTCTGTCAAGCTGCCGGATACCTGCCTTATGAAATACCTTTGCAAATCATATATCTCTCCGTACTCCCTACTCCTTCGCAATAAACAAAACACCCAGTGTTCCCGGTCCGCAATGGCTGGATACTACACCGCCGGCTCTTGTTTCTAAAATTTCATGAAAGACATGCAGGTCATTGAGATAAGCACGTACCTTATCTACGATTTCCGGAGCACTGCCGGAATGAGTGATAAATACACGTTCCGGCCGGGCATTCTTCATTGCTTCTTCCATGTCTTTCACATAAGAGAGAACAACCTTTTCCATATTGCCACGGTATTTCTTGCCCGGTCCCATCTTACCATCTTCCACACTGATGCGGGGATGGAGTTTTAACGCACCTCCTGCTAATGCAGCCAGTCCACTGCATCTGCCACCACGATAAAGATAGGTTAAGGTGTCTACCACAAAGCTCGCTCTTACCAGTGGCTTTAATGTCTCAATATAGGAAGCAATCTCTGCTGCGCTCTTTCCCTGCTGTGCCATTTCGGCTGCTTCTATGACAAGAAGTCCGATACCGGTAGAAAGGTTTGCTGAATCGATTACAGTCACCAGATTTTCTGCCTCCAGTTCTTCTGCTGCAAGACGCATCACATTCATGGAAGAAGACATCCCGGATGCAATGGCAAAACAGATAACCTCCTGACCTTTTTCTACATAAGGCTTTAACAATTCTACTGCCTGCTCTGCGGATGGTGCTGAAGTCTTTGGCGTAGTCTTATTTGCATCTGACCAGTCAAAAATTTCCTGTGGTGTAATATTTACTCCATCCAGATATTCTTCGTCACCTAATAAAATGTGAAGCGGAAGAATGGTAATATCATAACGTTTTACCAGTTCTTCAGATAAATCACAGGTACTGTCTGAAATTATCTTTACCATATCAAAAACCTCCCAAAATAAAAATTTACATTTCTTCCAGCAGACGCTCTACCAGTTTTACACAATCAGCTGCATCCGGGGAATAGCCATCTGCACCGATTTCATCTGCAAAGCTCTGTGTAATTGCTGCACCACCGACGATAATCTTGCTGTTGCAGCCGCGCTCTTTTGCCAGTTCTACCACATCCTTCATACGCATCATGGTAGTGGTCATCAGGGCGGAAAGTCCGATAATCTGCGCATGCTCTTTCAATGCAGTATCAACAATAATATCTGCCGCTACATCTTTGCCCAAATCTAAAACACGATAACCATAGTTACGGAGCATCAGCGCTACCAGATTCTTACCGATATCGTGTATGTCACCTTCTACGGTTGCAATAATAATGGTTGCCTTTGGCTCTGCGTCCTTATCTTTGGAAAGCATTGGCTCCAAGTATTCAATGGCATGCTGCATGGTCTGCGCACTGGAAATCAGCTGCGGCAGGAAATAAATCTGCTTGTCAAAAAGAACACCTACTTCATTAATGGCAGGAATCAACTGTCCATTAATAATCGCTCCCGGTTCTTCTCCTGCTGCCAAAGCTTTATCTACTTCTTTTAAAATATTGCCCTTATTTCCCTTTAATACACAGTCAAATACCGGATTTGCCGGCTCTAAAGTGCCTGCCGAAGCTGCGTTATCGGTTGCCGGAGCTTCCTTCTGTGCCCGCTGGTTCATCCGATTGATATAGCGGATATCGGAACCTTCTTTATGTAAAAGCATATCCGAAGCCACTGCCGCATTCATTAATAAATCCTGGGATGGATTTGCAATTGCCATCGTAAGTCCTTTTGCAATTGCCATGGTAAGAAATGCACTGTTTACATAAATACGTTCCGGCAGACCGAAGGAAATATTGGAAAGTCCACAGGCTGTGGCAAGGCTCAATTCATCCTTACAATACTGGATGGTATCAAAACATTCCAATGCTGCCAGCGGATTGGCACCTACCGTTGCTACCAGTCCGTCCACGATAATATCTTCTTTATGAAGACCGATTTTTAAGGCTGCATCTAAAATGGCACGGACAATCTGCCGCTTCTCTTCTGCGTCTTTTGGAAGTCCCTCGTCAGAAAGCGGAAGCAAAATAAACATTGCTCCATATTTCTTTGCAATCGGAAGCAATTTTTCGAATTTCTCTTTTTCTAAGGAAATAGAGTTAATCAAAGCTCGTCCCGGATAAATACGAAGTGCTGCTTCAATAATATCCACATGGGATGAATCGATACAAAGCGGACAATCCACTGTATAAGTAACCTCATGAATGGTATTTAACATCATCTGTTTCTCATCAATTCCATTCATACCCATATTGACATCCAGAATGGCTGCACCATTTTCTTCCTGCGCCCGTGCCATATCACGAACCATATTAAGGCTGCCTTCCCGAAGCTCTGCCTGCAATTTCTTCTTTCCGGTCGGATTAATCCGCTCACCAATTACCATAAATGGTCCGTCCAAATTAATTTCTACCGTCTTACGCTCGGAAGTAAGCACTCTTCGTCTTGGTGCTTCCACATGATGGATTCCCATTGGTTTTACTTTATCTGCCAATGCCTTGATATGTGCCGGGGTCGTTCCACAGCATCCACCAATAATCGAAACGCCTTCTTCGACTAATTTTGCACCAACTTCCGCAAATTCTTCCGGTGTGGTCTTGTATACCGTTACACCATCCTCTAATTCCGGTAATCCGGCATTTGGCTTTGCCAAAACAGGAACATAGGCATATTCTACGGTCTGGCGAATCGGCTCTAACATTTCCTCTGGTCCTGTGGAGCAGTTCATTCCCACTGCATCAGCACCCAGGCTCTGCAACGTAACTACCGCAGTTACCGGATCTGTTCCATACAAGCTTCTGCCATCCTCGTTATAAGTCATACTTGCCATAATCGGCAAATCACAGGTTTCACGGATTGCCAGCACAGCGGCTCTTGTTTCCTGCAGACTCATCATGGTCTCAATGATAAATAAGTCTACTCCCGCATCTGCCACAACTTTGACCTGTTCTTTATAAATATCTACCAGTTCTTCAAACTGCAATTCACCCATCGGATAAAGCTGCTGACCGGTCATGGTAATATCACCGGCTACCAGCGCTTTTCCGCCTGCTGCCTCTTTGGAAATGGCAACTAATTGCTGGTTCATCTCTACCAGCTTATCTGCCAGTCCATATTCTTCTAATTTAATGCGGTTTGCAGTAAAGGTCGGTGCCAAAAGAATCTGTGTTCCAGCCTCCACATAAGCCCGCTGCAAATCTATCATGGTCTGTGGATGCTCTAAAATCCACTGCTCCGGGCAGACTCCTACCGGCATTCCTGCATTCTGAAGATTGCTTCCGGTTGCACCATCTAAGATAACCGGTCCATTTTTTACTAATTCCTTAAATTCCTCTCTTGTCATCTGCGTTCTTCCTCCTGTCGGATTGCCTCAATAATTCTCGCAATTAAGCCCGTCCGGTTAAATGGTGTCATAAAATAAAATCCGTCTGCAATATCATATAATTTTGCTGCGATTTCAACAGATAATTCAATTGCCACTTCTTCTGCCTCTTCTCTTGTCATATCTTCCCGATACCGGTTTACAATTTCATCGGAAACATGGATGCCCGGCATCTCATTTTTCACAAACATTGCATTCTTATAGCTTACCAGAGGCATAATACCGCACATGATTTTGGTGTCAATGTGTTCCTTGATATAAGTCAGTCTTTCCACATCTTTCGCGGTATATACCGGCTGTGTCAGGAAATAACCGCATCCTGCTTCCGCTTTACGCTTCATCCGTTCAATAATCGCATCCGGATTGGCGCCATGATAATTCAGTGCACCACCATAATAAACCGGCTCCTGTGCAAAAACTTCTAAATTCATTTCCTTAACATACTGCATCAGTTTGATGGAATTGAAATCAAAAACAGAAGTCACCCTTTCGCGGTCTGCCCTTGAAACCGGGTCTCCGGTCACAATCAGGAAATGGCGGACATCATTCATATGCATGCCTAAAAGACCTGCACGCAACGCAATCACATTGCGGTCACGGCAGCTGATATGCGGCATTACTGCCACACCGGTCTTCTGCTGGATTTTCACTGCCAGTTGTCCGGCATCCATTCTCGCCCTCGCCATTGGGGAATCGGAAAGGGTAATCAGATCCACATTACATTTTCTTAAATCTTCTGCTCCTTTCATAACCTTGGATGCATCCTCGGAAAATGGCGGGTCCAATTCTACAATATAAGCCTTCTCCCCACGGGAAAGCTTCTCTTCAAAAATAGATGGAGTTCTTGTAACCTCCTGCGTTACTACATTTTCAATTTTCTTTGCTGCCTTCGGCACATCCTGTAACTCGCCAGAAAGCAAAGCAATATATTCCGGTGTGGTTCCACAGCAGCCACCTAAAATATCTGTGCCAAGGGCTGCAATATCCTTCATTTTTTCTGCATAATAAGATGCATTATTGGAATAAATTGTCTTTCCTCGCAAAGTATATGGGTACCCTGCATTTGGAAGTGCTGATACGAATTTGTCACTGGAGAACTTCAGGTTCTTCATAAACTGATACATATGGGTACTGTCCAGTTCACAGTTAAATCCATAGGCATCCACATTTTCCATCTCGGAAGCTTCTACTGCCACACGTTGCATAGAGAGACCGGAGCGGGTGTATCCACTTTTGTCAAACGCAAACTGCACCAGAATAAATGCGTCTGATTTTTCTTTGATATATGCCGTCACCGGCTCAATATAGGTAAAGTCACTCTGTGTCTCAAATACAAAACAGTCTGCGCCACAGGAAAGGAAGGTATCACAAATTTCTTTGTACTCCTGCAACACATTGTCATAGTCCTGATGGTCAAGATCATAAATCGGTCCTAAATCTGCTCCGATAAATACCGGAATCTCTTTTCCATTTTCTGCCTGAAATGCGGTTACTGCTTCCTTTGCAATCTCATAGCCCGCCCGGACTGTCTCTTTTACTTCCTGCATATCTGCAAGAAACATGGTATTTGCTGCAAATGTATTGGTGCGGATCAGCCTTGCTCCCGCACGCAGATATTCTAAATGAATCTCCTTAATCTGCTCCGGATTCTTAAGATTCTCCTTTTCTGCAATCACGGTATCTTCGCTGTATTTTTCCTCATAATAAGTGCCCATGGCACCATCGGTTATCAGTCTTTGTTCTTTGATATATTCCTTTATATTCATAGTATACTCCAGTTTATCTTACATTTGAATTCCTACTAATTATATATGTAAGCTCCTTTTCCTGCAACTTAAAAATATAAATTTAATCCGGTGAGTTGCTTTTTTCATTTTCTGTGCTACACTGTTATTCATTGACAATGATATTTTCAAATACAAAGGAGTACACTCGATGAATTCAGTAAAGCTAATTGCCTTAGACATCGATGGCACCCTCTATAATAAAGACGGTGTCATTACCTCTTATAATAAAGAAATGATTCGAAAAGCCGTAGAAAACGGGATTACCGTTATTATCTCCACCGGCCGGCCTTATATCGGTCTTCCTGTGGATGAAATGAAGGAGCTTGGCATCCAATATGCCATTACTGCCAACGGTTCTGCGGTATACCGCGTCCCGGAAAAGGAACTGCTCTTAGATGAAAGCATGGATACCGATTTAAGTGTCCGGCTGTTACGCAAGCTCTATACGCAGTCGCTTCATATCGATGCCTTTATCAATGGTGACGGCTATACCCAGTTTTCCACCAGTGAGCTTACCAACCTATTAGATATTCCAGATTCCTTAAAAAAATATATCCAGACCACCCGGAAGACGATTACTGACTTAGCTGCTTATATCGAAGAACATAAACTTTGTGTTTCAAAACTGACTTTAAACTTTGCACCGGATGCAGATGGAAGCTATACCACAAGAGAAAAAACAAAAGAAATCTTAGACACCTTCCCGGAAGTCACTTATGTGTCCGGCGGTTTTCATAACTTAGAAGTTACCAGATGCGGCATTGCCAAATCCCAAGGACTTAAATTCCTCTGTGATTACCTCCACATTTCCATGGAAGATACCATGGCGGTAGGTGACAGCGAAAATGATCTCGATATCGTCAAAGCTGCCGGCATTGGCGTTGCCATGGGAAATGCGCAACAGCTCTTAAAAGATTCGGCTGATTTCATTTCCCTTTCTAATGAAGAAGATGGTGTTGCATACGCAATCGAGCGGTTCTGCTTTTAACAGAACCGCTCGTTGTATGCGCTAGAACTTTGTACATACTTTATATTTATGTCGTAAAGTATTCATCGTATAGTCGTTATAATCTATTTTCTTATCCTTCTGAAGTCTTCCTAATACAATACCTGGATCACGATTTATTTTATTTGCAAATTTCTTAATAGCCTGTAAATCAAATTCACCCTGTCTTATAAATTCCTGATAATACCCTTTCGGAATCAGACTATCTTCTGCGAAACGATTCGCCGCTTTCTCCTGCTCACCACTTTCCTTTTCAAATGAAATGCCATAATCTCCATTCATAATATGTCCAATTTCATGAAATAATGTAAACCAGAAAGAATCTGCATTAAGTCTTCTGTCTCTACGCTAGATTTATTATTCTTCCACACTCAGATTACTTAACATGCTATCAATATTTTCCGACGTTGCTTCATACCATACAAGTGGAATCTCATTTCCCCTGCATAAGTATTCATATAGAGCATCTCCTTCTTCTCCGCCATAAATATTGCCATCCTCATCGGCGATTTCCGCATGTGTTTCACGCTCATCTGCCGGAAGGTCAAGACTTCCTTCCACTGGCTTGTATTTTGCGCCATTCCATCTGTCTCCAGTATTCAAATCCCAGAACACGGTATATCCCCAGCCATCCCAGAGATATGTTTTTAAGATGCCGGTATCATATAATGTAAAATCTGCCTGATTATCATATAAATGGAATCCATCATAGTCAGAAGCAACACCATTTTTCTCTGTTAAAATATTCACAATTCTCTTTGGTGTCTCTTCTCCAACAAGATACTGGTCTGTCAGGAATACCTCATTGCTGCCATCTCCATCAATGTCAGCTAATGCAAACCATAAAGTTGTTGTATCAATTTCAGCATCCTCCGGATAAAAATCCATATGCTCAGATGGAGAAGCCACGACATCCTTTGCGGTCACTCCATGTACCAGTTCTGTTTCTGTTTCTGTTTCCGTTTCCGTCTCTGTCTCTGTTTCAACTTCTGTTGCTTCTGCCTGCATCTGCTGCTCTATAATCTGCTCCTGTACGGCAGCTTCCTCCGCTTTTTTCTGTTGTCCTGCAACATAAACTGCCACTGCAACTCTTCCTACTATGCAGACCGTAAGTACCACAGCTACAACTTTACTGACTGTTGACATTCCGGCTATTTTTGCAAAAATCCCCTTAGATGCACCTGCTGCCGGATTCGGCTGACCTGTTGGTGCTGACTGGGATGCTGGCTGACCTGTCAGATTCACGGATGAAACCGCTTCATTTACTGCTGATAATATCCGTCCTTCTAAAACGCCTGCCGGTGCCGCCTGCATTTCGTTGGATAAAAGTAAAAGCATAAACGGTGCAATATTGTAAAGTCTTGTTCCTTTCTTTTCTTCTAATGTGAGCACGCCTTCTTTTATTCTTGCCTTTGCCCTGGAAAGATTTGTCTTTACGGTATTTTCCGGTATTCCAAGTTCTTTTGCAATCTCTGACTGCTTTAATTCATTATAATAATATGCCACAATACAAAGTTTCTGCATCTCAGTCAGCTCTGTATCTATGATTTCACGCAACAGACGCTGCTTTTCTTTACTTTGCATAATCTCTTCCGGAATGATGTTGTCGCTGTCCGAAAGATTATCAAAAGAGTCATCCTCTTCATTTAACAAAGTCATCCGTTCATTCTTTTTGATATATGCCAGTGCTTTTCTGCCTGCAATAGTTCCTGCCCAGGATAAAAAACGTTCCTCATTCTCTAACTGTCCAATACTTCTGCTGATTTCTATATAAGTATCCTGCATGACATCTGCTGTAATATCTGCTGCGTTATCATTTCCACGCAGAACCTTGTATACACATGCATAAATGTATTTGCTGGATTCTTCATATAATGGAGTAAAGGCTTCCACGTTACCATTTTTATATTCTGCTATTGCCAGTTTTAATCTCTGTGATAATTCCATTTCTTTCTCCTCTTCTTTCTTCCCTTTTCTCTGTAACTGCATTTTTCTATTTACAGAAATTTTTCTGCTTTTCTCCATAATCTTTTACTCTGCTAATCGTCTTTAAGGAGACTCCCAGCCTACAATTTTCACATAGAGTTCATCATTGCTTAATATCCGTACATAATAACGTGTCCAGGATGTTCCTGCTGTATCTCCCATTCTGCATGCTTCCAGATCTGTATAGGCTGCCGCTTCCGGCATTCCTTTTTGCAGATCAATATACCCGCTTCCAAAATCGGCCCCCCTATAATCATCATAATATAAATACCAGTCTTCAATCGGATGCTGACCAATGTTTTCATCAAAATTGCCTGGCAAAGACGGATCCCAGATCATACCGCCTGCTTCCATAATCGAACGATAGACCTCAATTGCTTCTTCCGGTGTATATCTGTCTGTTGTTTCTTCCGTGGCAACGGCAGCACTCTCTGAAACAGAATTACTGCCTGCTGCAGTGTTTCCAGAAGATGTATTTGATGATGCGTTTGATGATGTTGCATTTTTAGACGGTGTATTTTTCACTGGTGCATTTGCAGAAGTTGTATTTCCACTGTTATCGGACTGTTCTGCATCCGCAGCCAGCACCGAATCTGCTTTTTCTTTTGCTGCTGTAATCACTGGATCTACATTCTCATCCCGGAGCAGATAGAGATTCTCATACTTAGTACCTGCTACCGGATTCTCCAGCTTCACCCATGCATATCTTGAGGAAGTACCAATTACATGAAGTGTAATTCCTTCCGCAACTTCTGCAACCTTGATTCCATCAATGGAATAAAGGGAAAGCGCCGTCGGTGTCACAATGGTAAAATCTGCAGCCTCATCATAATCCATATCGGAAAGCAGATATTCCTGCAGTGTTCCCGGTTTTATAAAGGTAAGTCCCTCATAAGTCGATACCGGAATTTCTTCTTCCTCTGCCTCTTCTACGGCATATTCTTCCGAATCGAAAACATCCGCCAGTGCGGTTCCTTTTTCTATCGGTAATGTACCACCTGTTGCATTCTCTTTTCCTGTACTACAACCTGTCACTCCGGAAACCAAGGTAACCGTCAGGAATAATGCTATCCATCTTTTCTGTTTTCTCATAAGCGAATCCTCTCTTTCTTTGTTTCTATATAAGAGAGCATCCTGTTTTCCAAAAGGTTTCAGATTTTAGAAAATTTTATTTTGCAAATAGCACCAAACCATATTCTGTGTGTTCCATCTGTACGCAAATAAGAAATTCTAAATGTACCTGATTTAATAAACTATATATCACGCAACCGTCCTAAATGAGCCATCCAGGCTCTTTAGGACTCATTCTGACATCCATGTCAGAATGTTGCTGTACCATAACAGGTACATTAAGAATTTCTAATTTGCGTACAAAGTCACACACAGAATATGGTTTGGTGCTATTTGTTATATAAAATTCTATTAACAAAGAATGTGCCTTGGCACATTCCTGCGCCTGCGGCGGTCGCTTGCGACATCTACCTTATACGCCGCAGTGCGCATCCTCGCGGAGCGTTTTCTACTTTACAGGAAAGCAATTTCCTGTAAAGTAAAAAAGACCTTGCAGAAAGGATTTCTCCTATCTACAAGGTCTTGCTCTTCTTTATTCCTATTTTTTATTTGAAGTATGCTACTCCACTTTCGAACAGCTTCATATCCTGCTCGCCGTAAATGTTGACTGCAACAGATTCTCCACGACGCTCTGCATGAGCCATCTTACCAAGGACACGTCCATCCGGACTGGTAATTCCTTCAATTGCCATGTAGGAACCATTTACATTCCACTCTTCATCCATGGTTGGTACACCAGCTTCGTTTACATACTGGGTTGCCACCTGACCATTCTCGAAAAGCTTGTCTAACCACTCCTTCGGAGCAACGAAACGACCTTCTCCGTGAGATGCCGGGTTACAGTATACGCCGCCAAGCTCAGCCTGTGCTAACCATGGAGACTTGTTGGTCACTACCTTGGTATATACCATCTTGGAAATATGACGTCCGATGGTATTGTAGGTCAGAGTCGGTGAATCCGGTCTCTGGTGTGTAATCTTGCCGTAAGGAACCAGACCTAACTTAATCAGTGCCTGGAATCCGTTACAGATACCAAGTGCAAGACCGTCACGCTCATTTAAAAGCTTGTTTACAGCTTCTTTCATCTTCTCATTACGGAATGCTGTTGCAAAGAATTTTGCTGAGCCTTCCGGTTCATCTCCTGCGGAGAATCCACCAGGGAACATGATAATCTGTGCTTCATCAATTGCTTTTACAAATACATCAACAGAATCACGGATGTCTTCTGCATTTAAGTTCTTAAATACCTTTACGGTTACATCTGCACCTGCATTTTCAAATGCTTTCGCACTGTCGTACTCGCAGTTGGTTCCCGGGAATACCGGAATAAATACATGTGGACGGGCAACCTTGTGCTTGCAGACGTAAATGTCTTTTGTATCGTAAAGTCCGCTCTTCACTTCTTCTGTTCCGGTGGTTGCTCTGGTTGGGAATACTTTCTCTAAAGTCTGTCCCCATGCTTTGATTGCTTCATCCATGGAAATGCTCATATCACCATAGATAAAGTTCTTGCTGTCATTTACTGCACCCACAACAGCTCCGTTTGCTGCAAGGCCTGCTGCTGCAAGGATTTCCTGTGCTTTTGCAACTTTATTTTCCGGAACTTCTGCTACGATATTTCCAAAGCCTGGTGCAAATAATGTTTCTTTTGTTACATCTGCATTTACAGTAACGCCAAGTTTATTACCAAATGCCATCTTGCTGACTGCTGCTGCAAGACCTTTTCCGTCTAATGCATAAGCTGCTACGATAACGCCTGTCTCAGTCATTTCATGAATTGCATCATAAAGCTTCATAACCTGTGCATAATCCGGCATATCATAAGCATCTTTTTCGATGGTAAATAACATCAGCTTATCATTTTCTTTCTTAAGCTCCGGTGTGATAACATCTTTTTCTTTTGCTACATCAACTGCAAAGGATACCAGTGTTGGCGGTACATCAATTTCATTGAAGGAACCGGACATGGAGTCCTTTCCACCGATGGATGGAAGTCCGAAACCAATCTGCGCATTATAAGCACCAAGCAGTGCTGCAAATGGCTGGCTCCAACGACTTGGCTCCTCCGACATTCTGCGGAAGTATTCCTGGAATGTGAAACGAATCTTGTGGAAATCACCACCGGCTGTTACGATGCGGGAAACAGACTCTAATACTGCATAAGCTGCTCCATGGTATGGGCTCCATGAAGATAAATATGGATCAAATCCGTAGCTCATCATGGTTACTGTATCGCATTTTCCATTCATAACCGGAAGTTTTGCAACCATACTCTGTGTCTCGGTCAACTGATATTTTCCACCATATGGCATGTATACACTGCCTGCTCCGATGGAACCATCAAACATTTCTACGAGACCCTTCTGGGAACATACGTTAAGGTCTTTTAATTCATTTAACCATGCTGCTTTCATATCGCCTGCTGCAACTGCTTCTTCTACAGCCTTTGTGCTGATTTTATTTAAATAATTCTCTTCTTTTACCGGAAGCTCTACCTTTACATCAGTCTCCTGATGTGCTCCGTTGGTGTCTAAGAATGCTCTGGAAAGATTTACAATTTCTTTTCCTCTCCAGGATAATACTAATCTTGGCTCTTCGGTTACAACGGCAACTTTCACAGCCTCTAAGTTTTCTTCTTTTGCATAATCTAAGAACTGCTGTGCATCTTCCGGTGCAACAACAACTGCCATACGCTCCTGAGACTCGGAAATAGCAAGTTCTGTTCCGTCCAGTCCGGCATATTTCTTTGGTACTTTATCCAAATCAACCTGTAATCCGTCTGCAAGCTCTCCGATTGCTACGGACACTCCACCGGCACCAAAGTCATTACATTTCTTAATAATGTGGGCAACTTCTTCTCTGCGGAAAAGTCTCTGAATCTTACGCTCGGTAGGTGGGTTACCTTTCTGAACCTCTGCTCCACAGGTATCAATGGATTCTGTATTGTGTGCTTTGGAGGAACCGGTTGCTCCACCGCAGCCATCACGTCCGGTACGTCCGCCTAAGAGGATAATAATATCCCCCGGATCAGAAGTCAGTCTCTGAACGGCACGACGAGGTGCTGCTCCCATAACGGCTCCGATTTCCATTCTCTTAGCAACATAATCCGGATGATATACTTCTTTGACATATCCGGTAGCAAGTCCAATCTGGTTACCATAGGAACTGTATCCCTGTGCTGCGCCGCGAACCAGTTTCTTCTGAGGAAGCTTTCCTTCCATGGTATCTTTTACAGATACGGTAGGGTCAGCAGCTCCGGTTACACGCATTGCCTGATATACATAGGTACGTCCTGACAACGGGTCACGAATTGCTCCACCAAGACAGGTTGCAGCTCCACCAAACGGCTCGATTTCGGTTGGGTGGTTGTGGGTCTCATTTTTAAAGTTTACAAGCCATTCTTCTGTCTTGCCATCTACTTCAACAGGCACTACGATAGAGCAGGCATTAATCTCATCGGACTCTTCCTGATCCTGTAATTTTCCTTCTTTTTTCAGACGCTTCATTGCCATTAATGCAATGTCCATTAAGCAGACAAATTTGTCATCTCTTCCTGCATACATTTTCTTATGTGTATCAAGATAATCCTCATATGTCTTTTCCATTGGCTCTTTGTAGAAACCATCTTCAAATGCAACATTTTTCAGTTCGGTAGAAAATGTGGTATGACGGCAATGGTCTGACCAGTAGGTATCCAGCACACGAATCTCGGTCATGGATGGGTCTCTATCTTCTTCTCCATGGAAATAGTTCTGAATATGTAAGAAATCCTTGAATGTCATAGCCAGTCCAAGGGAATCATAGAGTGCTTTTAATTCCTGCTCCGGCATATCCTTAAATCCGGTCATAATCTTAACATCTGCAGGCTCCGGGAACTCTGTTACCAAAGTCTCAGGCTTCTCCATGCCGGTCTCTCTGGAATCTACCGGATTGATGCAGTGATGCTTGATTGCCTCTAACTGCTCAGCGTTGATATCTCCGTAAATAACATACGTTGTTGCGGTACGGATAACCGGCTCTTCATCCTCTTTTAAAAGCTTCACACACTGCTCTGCAGAATCTGCTCTCTGGTCGAACTGTCCCGGAAGGAATTCAACGGAAAATACTTTTCCATCCCCCATTTCAAAATTCTCCTCATAGACATCATCTACCGGCGGCTCTGAAAATACAGTCTGAACTGCTCTTTTATATACATCATCGGAAATGTTTTCAATATCATAACGAATCAGGACACGTACCTTATCTACTGCGCTGATTCCAAGATAACTCTTAATCTCTGCATGTAACTCTTTGGCGCGTACTGCGTAAGCGTCTTTTTTCTCTACATACACTCTTCTTACCTTACTCATCTTCTACCTCCTGAATGTTTACTTTCTTATGCTCATTATAGCACGGCATTATGAATAAGAACAATTAATATATTTAATTTTATTTATAAGAGTTACTAATGTTGACACAGTTATAAGCGTCACTTATAATAAAGGAAAATATGTAAGATATGCATTCTGATATGATAAAGGAGCCATTATGGATATTAATTACGAATTATATAAAGTATTCTACCACGTTGCTACTTCCTTAAGCTTCTCGGAAGCCAGCAAGCAGCTTTACATTTCCCAGTCTGCAGTAAGCCAGTCCATCAAGACCTTAGAAAAGAAATTAGAGCAGCCGCTTTTTATCCGTAGCACCAAGAAAGTCCAGCTTACTCCGGCAGGACAGGTTCTGTTAAAACACATTGAGCCTGCCATGAATCTCATCGCCCGCGGGGAAAACCAGCTCTTAGAATCCAATACTCTTGGGTTGGGGCAGCTTCATATTGCTGCCAGCGATACTATCTGCCGCTATTTTTTAGTACCTTATTTAAAAGAATTTCATAAAAAATTTCCCAGCGTTCCCATCAAGGTTACCAATGCAACCTCTCTTGGCTGCATTGACCTCTTAGAGCAGGGAAAAGTCGATATTGCCGTTACCAACTGCCCGAATGTACGATTAAATCAATCCTACATCCGCAAAATGGTACTGGATTTTACGGATGTATTTATTGCGAATCCATCCTACTTTAATTTAAAACAACAGGAATTAAGTTTCCGGGATTTAACAAAATATCCTCTGCTGATGCTCGATAACAAGAGTACCACCAGCGAATTCATGCACAATCTCTTCCTCTCCCATCAGTTGGAGCTGATTCCGGAAATTGAACTGAGCAGTAATGACCTTCTGATTGACCTTGCCCGTATCGGTCTTGGTATCGCCTGCATTCCGGACTATTGCTTGAAACATGAATCTAAGGATTTGTTTATCTTAAAAACTTTAGAACCTCTTCCACGAAGACAGCTTGCTGTCTCCGTAAATCCGAATCTTCCGATTCTTACTTCTACGGAAGAATTCTTAAACCTGCTGCCGACATTATAAATGCATTTCCTCCCAGAAGGTTGTCAGTTTCTCTTCCAGATTGGAAAGCTGGCACACGCTCCGCTGTTCCCACTCTCTTGGGAACAGCCGCTGATAATCATTCTGCAGAAAGCGTTCATCCAAAAGCTCGATAATTCCCACATCTTCTGCAGTCCGGATAACACGTCCCGCTGCCTGAAGTACCTTATTCATCCCCGGATACCGATAGGCATAGTCGAATCCCATGCCCTCTTTCTTATCATAATATTCTTTTAAAATTTCCCGCTCATTGCTAATCTGCGGCAGACCGGTTCCTACGATGATTGCGCCAATCAACTGCTCCCTCTTTAAGTCAATTCCTTCTCCAAAGATGCCGCCCATGACACAAAATGCCACCAGTGCCTCCTCTTTTTCTCCCTGAAATGCTTCTAAAAAAGCTTCTCTTTCTTCTTCCCGCATGCCGGATTCCTGACAGATGCAGGTAATTGTTTCATCCGTCCGCAGTTCAAATGCCTCATGCACTTTTTTCAGGAAAAGATAGGATGGGAAAAACACCATATAATTGCCCTTTTTCTTCTTTATTGTACGATAAATATAATCTGCAATCCTTCCGTATTCTTCCGGTGTTCTTCTGGTATATTTACTGCTGACATCATTTCCGATTAACAAAAGTCTCTTATCCTGAGAAAATGTTGTCTTTGCATAAACCGCATAATTATCCGTTTTATTCGTCAAAAGCTCCTTATAATACTGAACCGGCAGCAGCGTTGCCGAGAAGAAAATCGTAGCATTTCCCTTATCCAGACACTCCTGCAGATTAAAGGACGGATCCACGCAAAAAAGCTTTATGACAAATCTGCTCTCTTCATCATGCTGCCCGTAAATTACATAATGCTCGTCCACACGCTCATAGATATTCAAGAAATTGCGCAATTCAAAATAGAAATCAAGAACCACATCCCGCCCCGGGAACTCCGGATTCTTCTGCATATATTCTTCGATTTTTGCTGCAAGACGCATACAGGAGAAAATGAGATTCGGAATGCTTTCGTAAATCTGATAAGTTTCGCATTCTCTCTTATATTCCAACATCAGCTTATTGCATTTACCCAGTTCTTTCTCAATGGCAGAGCTTCTTGGCTTCATAATTTTCCGCACCGCAAGAATATCCTCTTTGACAAGGGCGGCACTATACATCTCCCGTCCACGTTCCACAAGATTGTGTGCCTCATCCACCAGAAAGATATAATCACCCTTGATGCCATCTGCGAAAAAACGCTTTAGATACACATTCGGGTCAAAGACATAATTATAATCGCAGATAATATTATCCGCCCAGGTTGCCGTGTCCAGACACATTTCAAACGGGCAGACCTGATATTCTTTTGCATGCGCCAGCAAAACTTCTCTTGTCATATTATTTTCTTTCTGTAATAAATCGTAAACCGCATCATTTACCCGGTCAAAATGCCCCTTTGCATAAGGGCAGCTTACGGGATTACAGTCCACTTCCTCACAAGGGCATAATTTTTCTTTCGCTGTAATCTGCACACTCTTTGCCCGATAACCCTTTTCACATAAAATGCCAAGGGTCTCTTTTGCCACATTTGCGGTAACAGTCTTGGCAGTTAAGTAAAAAATCTTATCACCTAATCCTTCTCCCACCGCTTTGATTGCCGGATATAATGTAGAAATGGTCTTGCCTACTCCGGTGGGTGCCTGAATAAACAGATTCTTTTTTCTGGCTATCGTACGGTAAACCCCGGCAGCCAACTCTTTCTGTCCCTCCCGGTACGGAAACGGAAATGCCAGTTCTTTAATGGATGCCTGCCGTTTCTTCCGCCACTCATACTGAAAATCCGCCCATTTCTTATATTTTAAAATCAAATCTGAAAACCATTCCTGCAGCTGCTGCATGGTATATTCATAAGAAAAATATTTTAAATCTCCGGTATCGAGATTTCCATATGTCATCTGAACATTGATTTTCTGTAAATCATTCTGGATTCCATATATGTACGCATAGCACTTTGCCTGTGCCAGATGTACCTTTACGGGTTCTTCCAATAAGTCAAGGCTTAAATATACGCCTTTTATCTCATCAATGGTAACTGTTTCTTCTATTATAATGCCGTCTGCCCGTCCCCAGATTCCAAGCTCATAATTTTCTTCCTCAATGATAATATTTAAAGGAACCTCGGCATGGTAAGTGCTTCCCATCTTCTTTTGAATCTTCCGATGGAGTCTGCTGCCCGCCTGCATGGCTTCCATCGTATCAAGACTGGCTCTGCGGTTATCAATGTCTCCGGAACGCAAGATAAACTCCACCAGATTTCGTACCGATATTCTTATCTGCTCACGTTCCATTCTGCTGTCACCCCTTTTCATCCCATCTTATACTTATTTCTATTTATGCTATTCACTATTTTTTCTATTTATCAATTTTTGAAAAATCTCATTTTTCTAGCAGACTTTAAAGGAATTGAAACGTACTCTCATTTCATAATAACAAAAAAATACCAGATAGAAAAGACAATATCCAAATTGTCCGCTACCCGGTATTTCTTCTTACCTTATGAACCTGTATTTTCTGGCTGCCAGAAAACCTGTGCCATCATTTAAGCAGTTGCATACTTGCTTAATACATTCTCAAAGTTCATATCATGTCCGCCATACTTAACAGTAAGCTCTCGATTCAGATCTAGACTTAATACTCCAAGAAAAGACTTTGCGTCAATTATTACTCTATTGTATGAAATATCAATGTCAAAATCACATTTTCCTGCCTCACGTACAAAGTCTCTAACCTCTTCTGTGCCAGCTAATTTGATTTTCTTTTCATTCATTTTTTTCACCATCCTCAAAAAAATAAACTGATTTACTTTTGATTCTTGAGCATTATGACACCATTTCTTTTTTTTGTCAATTTTCGCTTACCATCTTAGTATATGAATTTTATGAGCATTTTACACAATAAATTTTTCTGTTTTTCTCCATTTTGGTCTTACCAAAATTAGTTTGCCTGTCACATTTTGTCGTTTTTTATGGTACTTTAGTCACATTTACAAGTTTTTTTTTACTCAGTCAATATTTTTTATCGTTTTTCACAAATTTTTGTGTCAAAAAATAAGGTAATAAGCCTCGCATTCCTTCAAAAGTCTTCAAAAAAGCTCCAAATTCCATCATTATTCCTAAACTTCTTTCTACACATAACATTTACATAATACTTACTATTGCACTTTTTCCCGTACATTCAGCGGTTTTCCATATAAGTGGACATTTTGTGTATTATAACGTGATTGTATCACTCATTAATTTCGCCGATTTTAAATCATGCAAGTATCTTGACTCGCTTGCGCTCATTATATTACGTCTTTCGAAGATATCCAGATCCGCTTTTTCTTGAAATATACTATCTCTATAATAATAAGAAGAACGGACACTCCGATTACTGCCAGATAACCATATTTCCATTGAAATTCTGGCATTCCCGGAAAATTCATTCCATACCAGCCTGTAATTAGTGTCAATGGCAAAAAGAGAGTTGTTACAATGGTCAGAATACTCATAATCCGGTTCTGGTGAATATCAATCTGCGTCTGATACATTTCACGGATTTGCTGTAAATACTCGCGGATTGTCTCTACGTAATTATGCAGCCGCTCCACACGATTCATATAGCGTTCCCAGCCCTGTTCCTCTTCTACTAAAGACTCCCGATTCATATACATCTGCATGAAATCTCCCATATTCATCAACTGTTCATAATATGCCCGGCTCTCTGAAAGCTGCTTCCGATAACGCATAATTACTTCATTAAAATGCTCCGGTATCCTCTTAATTACAACATCCTCTACCTTCTCCAAATTTTCCTCTATCTTTTGCAGATAAAGAATATCATTGTCAATTAATGCATTACAAATAAAGAGCAACACCATATGAAGTGTGCAGCCATCAAACATATCATTTTTGACCTTTGCCAATATTTCCTGTAATTCCTCATCTTCTTCTATTAAAAATAGTTTATTTTCAAAGAGATAAAAGCCAAAGGAAAACTCTTTTTCCTTTTTACTTCCCTGTTTTGGTACATGTATAATCCCCTGTACACATTCATGAAATGCCTCTACTTTGCTATAGCGGATAAAACGCATGCTGCTAATCAGATTCTTTCGATGCGGATAATTTCCTTCTAATTGCTGAAATTCTTCCATATTTAATAGTATTATCTGCGGTTCTGATTCCTTTTCTATATTTTTCCCATTATCCCTTGCTAAAGAAAGTTCTCCTGATGCCGCATGCAACCAATACCTGTTCATTTCTCTTACAGCTCCCTTCCTCACAATCCTGTTTTCATTCATCACATATTTTCTTCTATGTCAGCAGACTGCCCTTTATAAAAATTTTCTTTCATTACTTTCTCTTAGATTTTAACACTCTTTGTCTCTTTTATACCACTTTTCTTTTTTATACAAAATTTACTGCTAATAGCTGTTTGTGAATTCATGCTAAGTCTGCCAGTAGCTTCTTACGAATACCTGGCACAACTACGAGAAACACGCTTTGCGAGTTTCTCGCTACTCGCATAACAAAGAATGTGCCTTTGCACATTCTTGCGCCTGCGGCGGTCGCTTGCGACATCTACCTTATACGCCGCAGTGTGCATCCTCGCAGAGCGTTTTTTATTTTACAGGAAAGCAATTTCCTGTAAAGTAAAAAAAGAAAGTATAGAATATACTTTCTTTTAAAGAACAGGGGTGGAAGGAATCGAACCCTCCTCTGGAGTTTTGGAGACTCTTATTCTACCGATGAACTACACCCCTATATGCTAAAATGACGTACAAGTACGTCACAATAGGTTTGTTTTGTAACATACCTTCAAAACTTCATACAGGAATCCGAAAACTTTATTTCTAAGATGGTCATCTCAAATGCTTCGCATTTTCGATGTCATTTGCAGGCAAATGTTCGTCCGGCTTAAGAGCTGTTTCCGCAGATAAATCTGCTCCACATCTCTTCATCCGTCCTACCATCTTACTGCTTTTTGGTCAAGCCCTCGACCGATTAGTAACAGTCAGCTCCACACGTTACCGTGCTTCCACCTCTGCCCTATCTACCTGATACTCTTTCAGGGGTCTTACTGTCTTATAGACAGGGACATCTCATCTTGGGGGGGGCTTCACGCTTAGATGCCTTCAGCGTTTATCCCTTCCGGACTTGGCTACCCAGCTATGGATTTGGTATCCAGCTGATGCACCAGTGGTCCGTCCAGCCCGGTCCTCTCGTACTAAGGCCAGCTCCCCTCAGATATCCTACGCCCGCGCCGGATAGGGACCGAACTGTCTCACGACGTTCTGAACCCAGCTCGCGTACCGCTTTAATGGGCGAACAG
>ENA-USUG01000251-USUG01000251.1-human-gut-metagenome-genome-assembly--contig:-NODE-251-length-85548-cov-10.265763_pt1 | contig 85548 bp, 71 predicted proteins | sample MGYA00250059_ERZ773394 | MGnify/ENA primary metagenome ERZ773394 (study PRJEB29103, sample SAMN06111957) | human gut metagenome | biome: human gut; feature: ankylosing spondylitis patient; material... | reverse complement strand
CCGCGGCGCGTTTCTGGGCTCGGGTAGCGCTTCGCTGACAAAGGGCTACCACCTCGAATTCGCGCTCTCGGGCGAGGCGCTGGCACTAGACCTTATCGAGCTTCTGGCGCGGTTCGGGATAGAGGGGCGGCTCGTCGGGCGCAAGGACAAGCACGTCGTGTACATCAAGGAGGGAGAGGCGGTCAGCGACTGTCTGGCGCTCATGGGTGCGTCGGGCGCGGTGGTGGAGCTCAATTCGCGGCTGATTATGCGCTCGTTCCGCCGTGACACCAATCGCAGGACGAATTGCGAAATCGCCAACATTTCAAAGACGGTAAACGCCGCCGTCCGACAGTGCGAGGACATCAAGCTGATTGAATCCAAACAGGGGCTTGCGTCGCTGCCCGAAAAGCTCGAAATCGTGGCGAGGGCGAGGACGGAGTACCCCGACGAAAGTTTTGCCACGCTCGCGGAGAGATTGGGACTGAGCAAGAGCACGCTTAAAAATCGGCTGAACAAGCTGGGCGAAATAGCGGAAAACATAAGAGAAAGAGAAAAGGAGAGTAACCGCGACTGATGCAAGACTTTGTACACCTGCACGTTCATACCGAATACAGCCTGCTCGACGGAGCGACGCGCATTTCCAAGATATTTCAGCGTTGCGGCGAGCTGGGTATGCCTGCGGTTGCAATCACCGACCACGGCAACATGTACGGCGCGCTCGAATTCGTAAAGGCGGCAATCCGCTACACCGACAAGGAAGCCGACCCGTTTCGTTTTATCGCCGAGCGCCGCGAATTTAAGGTCAAGCCTATCATAGGCTGCGAACTCTACATGACCGACGACATGACGGTCAAGATGACCGTGGGCGGCAAAATGCCCAAGTATAACCACCTTATACTGCTCGCCAAAAACATGACGGGCTATAAGAACCTCATAAAGCTCGTCAGTATCGCCTACGTCGACGGACTTTACTACAAGCCGAGGACGGACTTTAAGCACCTTCGCGAGCATGCCGAGGGGCTGGTTTGTCTTTCTGCGTGCCTTGCCGGCGAACTGCCGCAGGCTATACTTCGCGGCGATATGCAAGCCGCTGACGAAATCGTCGCGCGCTATAAAGCGTTGTTCGGCGACGACTATTACATAGAAATTCAGGACCATAATATCCGCGACCAGAAAGTAGTGCTGCCGCATCTCGTGGCGCTCGCGCGCAAGCACGGCGTGAAAATCGTCGCGACAAACGACGTGCACTACCTCAACAAGCACGACGCCACGGCGCAGAAAGTGCTGCAATGTATTTCTTTCCGCACCACGATGTCGCCCACCGAAATGGACGAGAACGCTCCGGATTTGCCGCCCGTGTCGGACGGCGTGGACGACACCGGCTATTTCCCCACCAAGGAGTTCTATCTCAAAAGCGGCGACGAAATGGCGGAGATCTTTCCCAACCTCGGCGACGCGCTTACGAACACGCTGGAAGTGGCGGCAAAGTGCGAGCCGTACTTCTTCTCTAAAGAGCCTCTGATGCCGGCGTTCGTGCCCGATGACGGTTCCACGCCTTACGACTACCTGTATAACCTCACGATGACGGGCTTGAAGAAAAAATACGGCGAGATTACATCCGAGATTATGGAGCGCGCCGAGTACGAGCTGGGCATAGTTAAGCGCATGGGCTTTGTCGATTACTTCCTCATCGTGTGGGATTTTATAAATTGGTCGGAAACTCACGGCGTGCCGGTAGGACCGGGGCGCGGCAGCGGCGCAGGCAGCATAGTCGCTTACGCGATAGGCATAACCAAGGTTAATCCGCTGAAATACGACCTTTACTTCGAGCGATTTCTTAACCCGGAGCGCGTGTCTAACCCCGACTTCGACATCGATTTTTGCGTGGACGGCAGAGAGCGCACGATAGAGTACGTCATCGGCAAGTACGGCGTGAACAACGTTTCGCAGATTGTCACGTTCGGCACGCTGGCGGCAAAGGCGGCGGTCAAGGACGTGGGGCGCGTGTTCAATCAGCCGTTCTCCGAAGTCGACAAGATAACCAAGCTGATGCCCAAGATGATGGGACACAACCACATAGGGCACCTGCTCGGCTTCGAGAAACCCAAAAAGCCCGACGACCCAAATCCGTTCATACCCGAACTCAAGGAAATGTACGACACCGACCCGATGGTGCGCAGGATTCTCGACATGGCAATGGAAGTCGAGGGCATGCCGCGGCAAACGGGCATGCACGCCGCCGGCGTAATCATCTGCCGCGACCCGATTGCCGACCATATCCCTATGGCGAGGTCGAGCGAGGGTATCGTCACCACGCAGTTCAACATGATAGAGTGCGAGGAGCTGGGACTTCTCAAAATGGACTTTTTGGGGCTGCGCACCGTCACCGACATCAGCAAGACGCTGAAATATATCAAGAAATACCGCGGAATAAACGTCGACTTCTACGACGGCAGCATGGAGTACAACGACCAGAACACCTACAAGCTCATCGGCGACGGCGACACACACGCGGTGTTCCAGCTCGAGTCCGAGGGCATGAAGAAGTTTATGCGCGACCTCAAGCCCGCTTCGCTGGAAGAAGTGATGGCAGGCATTTCGCTTTTCAGACCCGGTCCTATCGATAAGATTCCGGTGTACATCGAGAACAAGCGTCACCCCGACCGTATTCAGTACGACCATCCGCTTCTGATACCCACGCTGAAAGTCACTTTCGGCATCATGGTCTATCAGGAGCAGGTCATGCGTATCGTGCAGGACATAGCCGGCTATTCGCTCGGGCGCGCGGACGAAGTGCGCCGAATGATGAGCAAGAAGAAAAAAGAGAAGATGGAGAAGGAGCGCGAGGTGTTCCTGAACGGACTTCACAACGACCGCGTGGACATCAAGGGCGCGGTGGCGAACGGCGTTCCGGCAGAAGTCGCCAACAAGATTTACGACGATATGTCCTCGTTCGCGTCCTACGCGTTCAATAAATCCCACGCCGCGGCTTACACCTACCTTACCTATCAGACGGCTTACCTTAAATGCTACTATACCGTCGAGTTCATCACCGCGGTGCTCAACAACCGCATAACGTCGATTGAAGAGATTTCCAACTACCTCGGCTATCTCAAGGAGCGCGGCTTCACCGTGCTGCCGCCCAATATCAACCGCTCCTACGGCGAGTTTTCCGTCGAGGACGGCGCGGTGCGTATCGGCATGGCGGCAATCAAGAACGTCGGCATGGCGGCAATCGACAACATCGTCGAGGAGCGCGAAAGAAACGGCGAGTTCACAGACTTCGTGGAGTTCGTCAAGCGCATGGAAAACTCCACGCTCAACAAAAAACAGCTCGAAAGCCTTATCTACGCAGGCACGTTCGATTGCTTTAACTTAAAGCGCAGTCAGCTGATTGCCGTGTACGAGCAGATTCTCGACCGCGTTCAACGCGACCGTCAGCAGTCGATGAAGGGGCAGATTTCCTTCTTCGACGACGCCAAGTCCGAGTTTAACAGGTTCGATTTTCCCGACATAGCCGAGTATGACTTGTCCGAAAAGCTGGCAAAAGAAAAGGAAGTCGCAGGAGTGTACCTCACGGGACACCCCCTCGACCAATACAAGGAGCACCTCAAAAAGTACGCGTGCAATACCGCCGCGCTCGCCGAAATCATTGAAGACGGCGGCTCGGGCGACGACGCGGAAAAGAATTACGCGATACCCGACGACACCGTGGTCACTATCGGCGGCATGCTGGTGGAGACAGGCAAAAAGACCTCCAAAAAGACGGGCAAGGACTTTGGCGTGGGTAAAATCGAGGACCTTTACGGCACCGTGGAGCTCATGCTGGGCGGCTTCAAGTACGGTCAGTATAAAAACATTTTCGTCAAGGACAAGCTCGTCACCGTGACGGGCAAGGTGCGCCGCCGTGAGGACAGCATAACCGTTTCCGTCGACCGCATGGAAACCTGGGATAACGTCAAAAAGGGCGCAGGCAAAAAGCTGTACTTCCACTTGTCGTTCCGCGAAACCGACCCGGAAATCATGGACACGCTGCAAAATATTCTGCTCGCGTACCCCGGCGACGACGAAGTGTTCATTCAGAACAAGGATGACAACAAGTTGTATCCGCTAACCGAGCTTCACACGTCCGTGAATCCGATTATGCTCAACGAGCTCGTGGGGCTTCTCGGCGAGAAAAACGTCAAGGTGCGCGGCTGAAGCCTCGCTTTACGGCGATTAAAGCGCGGCTGTCGTCGCAATTTGCCAAAATCGCGGCGAGACATGTAAAAAATTCCGAAAAAAGCCGTCAAATCGCTTTTCTAACGGCAAAAGTAATGGTATAATGTATTAAACAAAAAAATAAAGCTGTCAGGCTAAAAAAATTCAATCGTCGTGCTTCGGAGAGAAGCGGAGCACAAAAGAGGTATGATTATGAAAAAAATCGCAATACTAACGAGCGGCGGCGACGCGCCCGGCATGAACGCGTCCATTCGCGCGGCGGTGCGTTACGGCATTTCGTGCGGCATGGAAGTCATGGGCGTCGAGCGCGGTTACAGCGGACTTATCGACGGCGCGTTTGTGGAAATGGGACTGAGAAGCGTTTCCGACATCATTCAGCGCGGCGGCACAATCCTGCGCACCGCTCGCTGCCCCGAGTTCAAGACACCCGAGGGCAGGGCTAAGGGCATCGAAAACCTGCGCCGTCACGGAGTAGAGGGGCTTATCGTCATCGGCGGCGACGGCTCGTTTATGGGCGCGAAGATTTTGTCCGAGCTGGGCTTCCCGACTATCGGCATTCCCGGCACTATCGACAACGACCTTGCCTACACCGATTACACGCTGGGCTTCGACACCGCCTGCAACACGATACTCGACGCTATCAATAAGATTCGCGACACCATGTCCTCGCACGAGCGTATTTCCATCGTCGAGGTCATGGGCAGAAACTGCGGCGACCTCGCGCTCTACGCAGGTATCGGCGGCGGCGCGGAAATCATTATCGTGCCCGAAATCAAGATGACCACCGACGACATCGTGAATAAGCTTACCGAGTTCCGCGCAAGCGGAAAGCGCAGCGGCATTATCGTGCTCGCCGAGGGCGCCGGACACGCCGACGACCTCATGAAAACGCTGTCCGAGCGCACCGATTTGCACATACGCTCGACGGTGCTCGGGCACATTCAGCGCGGCGGCTCGCCCAGCAATCAGGACCGTTACCTCGGCACTTCGTTCGGCGTGCACGCGGTCAAGCTCCTCGCCGACGGTATCGGCAACCGCATCGTGGGCATAAAGGACAACAAGATTTACGACGTCGACATCATCGAGGGCTTGGCGATGAAGCGCAAGTTCAACATCGAGCTGTACGAAATGGCTTCGGTCGTCGCAAGATAAGCCGAAACGGGGAAAGGAACGGGGCATAATGCTCTATGACATTATGCCCTTTTTCGTAAAACCGATGCTTTATTGAAACAAAGTGGCCGTATCGATTGTAAGCGGCTAAGCAAAACACGAAAAGACTAAGGAAAAATAAGGAGAAAAACAATGAAAAAACTGATTGTATTTTTACTCGTCGCGGTAATGACGCTGGGCTCCATGCCGCTTGCCGCGTGCTCGACGACCGACTACACCGTGGGCATAATTCAGCTCGTGCCGCACCCGGCGCTCGACGACGCCACCAACGGCTTCCGCGATGCTCTCGGCGAGGAAATGGAAAAAGCCGGCAAGACGGTCAAGTTCGACTATCAGAACGCGAGCAACGAAACGTCGGCTTGCACTACGATTGTGGGCAACTTCAAGGCGAAGAAATACGACCTTATCATGGCGAACGCCACCGCGGCTTTGCAGGCGGCGGCAAACGCCGTGACCGATATACCTATTCTGGGCACGTCCGTCACCGAGTACGGCGTTGCGCTGGGCATAGATAACTTTAACGGCACCGTGGGCGGCAACGTTTCGGGAACTTCGGACCTCGGCGACCTCGACAGCCAGGCGCAGATGATACTCGACCTCGTGCCCTCGGCGAAAAAGGTCGCGCTTCTATATTGCAGTGCCGAGCCGAACTCGAAGTATCAGGTTTTAAAGGTTGCCGAATACCTTAGCGCGAAGGGCGTGGAGAGCAAGGAATATCCCTTCGCCGACACCAACGACATAAGCGCGGTGGCGACGGGCGCGGCGGATTACGGCGACGCTATTTATGTGCCGACGGACAACACCGTCGCGGCGAACACAGAGACCATCGACGCGGTGTGCAGACCCAAAAAGAAGCCGATTATCGCAGGCGAGGAGGGCATTTGCGGCGGTTGCGGCATTGCCACGCGGTCGATTAGCTATTATCAGTTGGGCGTCAAAACGGGTAAAATGGCGGCGGAGATTCTTCTTCGCGGCGCGGACATTTCCAAAATGCCCGTTCAGTACGACGACAGCGCAATGTACAAGTACAACGCGGAAATCTGCGAGGCTCTGGGAATAACCGTGCCCGAGAATTACGTTAAAATCGAGAAAAAGGCGGAATAACGATGTCACTTCTGAACGCTCTGCCCGGAGCCGTAGCCCAGGGACTTATATGGGGCATAATGGCGATAGGGCTGTACATAACCTACAAGGTGCTGGATTTTGCCGACCTTACCGTCGACGGCTCGATGGTAACGGGCGCGGCTGTGTGCGCGATAATGGTGACTTCCGGCATTAACGTGTGGGTGGCGATGCTGTGCGCGCTGCTTGCCGGCGCGGTCTGCGGACTGATTACCGGCATTTTCCACACGCTTATGGGAATACCGGCGATACTGTCGGGAATACTCACGCAGCTTCTTCTGTGGTCTGTCAACCTTAAAATTCTGGGCAAATCCAACCTCAGCCTCAGCTCGCGCACTTACGGCGTGATAATTTCTCAGCTCAATACGGGGCTTGCAATCGCGATTGCGGCGGCGTTCGTCGTCGCGCTCATCGGCGTGCTGTATTGGTTCTTCGGCACCGAACGCGGCTGTTCGATAAGGGCGACGGGCAACAATCCGAACATGAGCCGCGCTCAGGGCATCAACACTTCGCTCAATATCGTGCTGGGACTGATGCTTTCCAACGCCGTCGTCGCGCTCGCGGGCGCGTTGCTCGCGCAGTATCAGGGCTTTGCCGACATCAATATGGGCAGGGGCGCGATTGTCATCGGGCTTGCCGCCGTGATTATCGGCGAGGCGATAGTGTCCAAAATTTCCCGTAACTTTGCAGTCACGCTCGCAGGCGTTGCGTTGGGCGGCGTGGTGTACTATTTCGTGTATCAGCTCGTCATCTGGATAGGGCTCGACACCGAGCTGTTAAAGATGTTCTCCGCGCTGATCGTCGCGGTATTCCTCGCCGTGCCGTATTGGAAAAAACGCTGGTTCACCGGTAAAAAATTCGGCAAAAAGTCGGCTGTGACCGCCGTAGCGGTTGAAGGAAATATCGCCGCGGACGGAGAAACGACGATTACGGGCGAAGAAACGACGAGTGAGGAAGCTGCGGAAAACGTGCGGAACGAAGCTGCCGTAAGCCCTGCGGATGAGAAGAAGGAGGACTGACCGATGCTGGAAATTACGGGACTTAAAAAGGTGTTCAATCGCGGCACGGTCAACGAAAAGGTCGCGCTGAATGGACTGAATATTACGGTCAACGACGGCGATTTCGTCACGGTCATCGGCGGCAACGGAGCAGGCAAGTCCACGATGCTCAACGCGATTTGCGGAGTTTTCCCCGTCGACGAGGGTAAAATCGTGCTTGACGGCAACGACATCACCGCGCTCCCCGAGTACAAGCGCGCCAAATTTTTGGGACGGGTGTTTCAGGACCCGATGATGGGCACGTCGCCCAATATGGAAATTCAGGAGAACCTTGCGCTCGCCTTCCGCAGGGGAAAGTCGCGGCTGCTGCGCCCGGGCATCACCAAGGCGGAAAAGGAACTCTACCGCGAGCACCTGAAAAGGCTCGGGCTGGGGCTGGAGGACAGAATGACGTCCAAGGTAGGACTGCTGTCGGGCGGACAGCGGCAGTCGCTCACGCTGCTGATGGCGACGCTCAATCGCCCCGATTTGCTACTGCTCGACGAGCACACCGCCGCGCTCGACCCTAAAACCGCCGCGAAAGTGCTTGCGCTCACCGAGGAAATAACGGCGGAGGAAAAGCTGACGACGATTATGATTACGCACAACATGAAAGACGCCATTCACTACGGCAACCGCCTCGTGATGATGCACGAGGGCAGAGTGGTCTACGACGTTTCGGGCGAGGAAAAATCCGCGCTCACCGTCGAGGACTTGCTCAAAAAGTTCGAGCAAACCGCAGGCATGGTCAACGACCGCCTGATTTTGGCGTAAGACTCGATAACCGCGCAATCTTCGCCGCGGAATAAGCAATAATTTTAATACTGCTCGTTATTTTGTATTCGTCGGAACGGCAGATAACCCGAAGCCCCGAAATTACGTTAATCCGTAGTTTCGGGGCTTTCGTTATGCCGGAAATTCAGTCCATATTCAGGTTGTCATAGGAAAAGAGTTCGGAGTTCAGAAACTCGCTCACCGTAATCCCCAGCCCGTCGCTGAGCGCAATCAGCGTTTTGAGATTCACGCCTTTCGTCTTGCCTTTCATTATGCTCTTGAGCGTGTCGTGCGAAACCGCGCTCCTGCGCTCGAGCTTGTACACGCTCAGCCCTCGCTCGTCCAACAGCTCCTTTAACCTTATCGTCACCGCTTCGCTTATGTTCCGCATTTTTGCCACCTCGTCCGCGCTTTCCCCGCTTAGGGGTTATTTTTCACCAAACAGTGTAACATTATTCGATTTTGTTTTTAGGGGTTAAATTTCACCCAAACGCTTGACTTCTGCTAAAATATAGCGTATACTGTGGGTGAAAAATCACCCATAAAATCACTTCGGGGTGGAAAAGGAGAAACGAAAGAAAAAGCCGCGGTCAAGCAAATGACTGCGGCTTTCGTAAACCGTCGGCGTTGGTTGCGTTCGGCGGTTTATTTTTTTAGGAGCATTATTGAGATAGAAGCAATCGGTATTTTACAAGTCGAGTTTGAGGTCGCCGGGGCGAATGAGCTTGAAACGGCGCATAAGCTCGCTTATCGCAAAGCACAGGACAGCCGGGGCGAGGATGTCGAGCCCGATGACTTCGAGGAGAGCTATGCCGATATTCATGCCGCCCTCGGTGAGCGAGGTGACGGTTTCAAATATGCCGACGAGCCCTGCCGTGCCCATGCCCGAGCCCGTGGGGGTGCTTGTGATTTTGAGCGCGCAGGTGGAAATCGGGCCCAGAATCGCGCTGACGACTACCGGCGGCAGCCACAGAATGGGTCTGCGGACGAGGTTGGGCATTTGCAGCATGCTGGTGCCCACGCCCTGAGCGAGCAAGCCGCCCCATTTGTTTTCGCGGAAGCTCATCACGGCATAGCCCACCATGTGCGTGCAACAGCCGACGACCGCCGCGCCCGCGACGATGCCGTCCAGCCCGAGAATAAGCCCGATTGCCGCCGACGAAATCGGCAGCGTGAGGAACACGCCCATAAGGACCGCCACGAGTATGCCCATGAGGAAGGGCTGTTGCTGCCCCGAATAGCGGATTGCTTCGCGCAGCACGCCCATTACTATGTCGATGGGACGACCGAGAAGAAGAGCGACGAGCGCGCCCGAGAGCACGGTGACGAGCGGCGTGACGATGATGTCGACCTTTGTCTTGCCCGACACGAGCGAGCCCACCTCGAGGGCTGCAAACGAGGCGATAAACGCGCACAGCGGTTCGCCCACCATGGTGTAGACTACCGAAATCGAGTTGTCAGCCACTATTTTACCTGCGAACGAGGCGAGCATGCCGACTACCGCCGCCGAAATCGACACGAGCGGAGCTTTTTTGAGCTTGTAGCCCATGCCGAGCGCGATACCGGCGCCCATCATAAACTGCGCGAACTTGCCGATTATCACGATATAACCGCCGAACGTGCCGCCGATAAGCGAGCCGATTTTGCCGATTATCGTGCCGATAATGAGCGTCGCGAACAGTCCCAGCGCCATGCCCGACAGTCCGTCGATAAAGATATATCCGAGCACGCGCTTTGCGATTTGCTTAGCCGTAAGCTTTTGCTTTTCGCTCGGCTTGTCTTTTTTTACTTCCATGCCGAACGGATTGCCGTCGCGGCTTTCCGTTATTATCAGCGGCGAATCGGTCTGCGGTATTGCTGAAGCGTCCTCGTTTTCCGTTTCGGTGGAGTCGCTCCCGACTTCGGCGTTCTCGTCGGTTTCCGCTTGCGTTTCGGCAATCGCTTCGGGCGTTTCGGTTTCTGTCAATCCCGATACCGCTTCGGTTTCCGTCGCTTCGGGCGTTTTCGCGGTTTTCGCTTCGGTAATCGCGGCTTTGGGGGTGATGTTTGCTTCGGTTTGTTTACGTTTTCTTGCCATAAGTGTAGGATTTCCTTGTTTGAGATTTTTTGGAGTAACGAAAAACGCCGCTGAGGCTTTTTGTCGCCGATGATGAAAACGCGTTGCGACGTGCGCGCGACTCCCGTGAAGGGATAGCGCTGCCGTTAAATCGTATTTTCGTGCGCGTTTACTCGCGCGTTCGGCGACCGTCAGCCTTGCGGCGCAGTCGTTGCTCGTGATTTCGGAACGGTTGTTCCCCGAGCAGAAGTAACACTTATGCTACTTTACCGATTGCCAACCGATGCGTACATCGGTTTTACGACAACGGGGAAGGACGTATTTCAGTCTTTCCCCGTGACGTTTGTTCCTTTATTACAGCCTCGCTATTACAGCCTCGCGCGGCGGTTTCACGCGGCTATCGCCGTGAAACGCTTTGCCGCCCGTGCGGTTTTACTTACCGGCCTTTTGCTTGTAGGTGGCGAGTCTTGCCTTTGCGTCGGCTTCGGCCTTGGCGAACAGCTTTTCCGCAATCTCGGGGTTAGCCTTCTTGAGCGAAGTGTAACGAACCTCGCCGGCAAGGTATTCCTGATAGGAGCCCGTCGGGTCCTTGGAATCCAGCGTGAAGGGGTTGACTCCCTCGGGAGCAGCCGGGTTGTAGCGGTAGAGCTGCCAATAACCTGCCTCGACCGCCTTCTTGGTTTCGAGCTGACCGTTGGACATATCGATACCGTGGTTGATGCAGGTAGCGTAGGCGATGACGAGCGACGGACCGTGATAAGCTTCCGCCTCGGCGAGCGCCTTGATGACCTGATTCTTATCCGCGCCCATAGCGACCTGCGCGACGTAGACGTAGCCGTAGCTCATCGCCATCATGCCGAGGTCCTTTTTCTTGGTGCGCTTGCCGGCAGCCGCGAACTTCGCAACCGAGCCGGTAGGAGTGGACTTACTTGCTTGTCCGCCGGTGTTCGAGTAAACCTCGGTATCGACGACGAGCACGTTGACGTCCTCGCCCGAAGCGAGCACATGGTCGAGTCCGCCGTAACCGATGTCGTATGCCCAGCCGTCGCCGCCGAAAATCCATACGGAGGGTTTGACGAGGCAGTCGAGGTTAGCGCGGATGTCGTCAAGACCTGCCGCGGTTTCGGTCTTAAGAGCTTCCTTGACCATAGCGGCAGCGGCTTTGGACGCCTTAGCGTCGTCCTTGCCCTCGAACCATGCGGCAAACGCGGCTTTGGTAGCGTCGTTTACGCTGTCCATAGCGGCGCGCATATCGGCTTCGAGCTTTCCGCGGCGAGCCTTGTAAGCAAGGTTCATGCCGTAGCCGAACTCGGCGTTGTCCTCGAACAGGCTGTTAGCCCACGCAGGACCGTGACCCTGTGCGTTGACCGTGTAGGGGCAGGTCGGAGCGGAGCCGCCGTAGATGGACGAGCAGCCGGTAGCGTTGGCGACAATCATGCGGTCGCCGAACAGCTGAGTGACGAGCTTGACGTAGGGGGTTTCGCCGCAGCCTGCGCACGCGCCCGAGAATTCAAACAGCGGCTGGAGGAATTGGCTGCCCTTTACGGAGTCGGGCTTGAACTTCGCGGTGACGTCCTTTACGGGAACGGACTGCGAGTAGTCCCAATTTGCCTCTTCCGCTTTCGCGACGGGCTCGAAAGGCATCATCTTGAGCGCCTTTACCTTGGCGGGGCAGACGTTCGCGCAGCTTCCGCAGCCGGTGCAATCGAGCGGAGAGAGCTGAATGCGATAGTCGTATTCGGCAAGTCCGGTTGCGGGCTTGGTCACATAGCCCTTGGGAGCCGCAGCCGTTTCTTCCTTGGTGGTGAGAATCGGTCTGATTGCGGCGTGCGGACAAACGAGCGAGCACTGACCGCACTGGATGCAGTTGTCGGCGTCCCAAACGGGGAGAGCGGCTGCGATACCGCGCTTCTCGAACTTGGTCGTGCCGGTGGGAACGTGTCCGTCGGGCGTGAACGCCGAAACGGGCAGCTTGTCGCCTTCTTGCGCCGTAATGGGCTTGATGAAGTGCTGGAAGTACGGGTCTGCCGCGCCCTGAACCATCGGAGCGCCCTCGGTAGTGGTCGCCCACGACTCGGGGTACTTGACTTCGACGAGCCCGGAAATAGCGTTGTCAACGCAGGCGTAGTTCATGTTGACTACCGCGTCGCCCTTCTTGCCGTAAGCCTTTTTAATCATTTGCTTCATGTAGTCGGCAGCCTGCTCGTAGGGGATAATGTTCGCGAGCTTGAAGAACGCTGCCTGGCAGACGGTGTTCACGCCCTTTCTCGCGCCGATTTCGTTTACAATTTTGAGCGCGTCGAGGGTGTAGAACTTGATGTGCTTTTTGGCAATCTGGTTTTTCATGACAGCCGGCAGCTCTTCGTCGAGCTGGTCCGCCGTCCAGTTGGTGTTGAGGAGGAATACGCCACCGTCTTTAAGGTCGGAAACCATATCGTAACGGGTGACGTAGGATTGGTTGTGGCAAGCCACGAAGTCCGCCTGGTCGATGAGGTAAGTGGACTTGATGGGGGTCTTGCCGAAGCGCAGGTGCGAAATGGTCAAGCCGCCGCTCTTTTTGGAGTCGTAGGCGAAGTAGCCCTGAGCGTACATATCGGTGTGGTCGCCGATAATCTTGATGCTGTTCTTGTTAGCGCCCACGGTACCGTCCGAGCCGAGTCCGTAGAACTTGCAGCGGCTGGTGCCCTCGGGGGAAGCGTTGATAAAGTGTACGACGGGGAGAGAAGTGTTCGTGACGTCGTCGGTGATACCCACGGTGAAGTGGTTTTTGGGCGACTTGCTCCAAAGGTTCTCGTAAACCGCGCCCACCATCGACGGGTTAAACTCTTTCGAGCCGAGGCCGTATCTGCCGCCGTAAACCTTGACGTCGCCTCTGCCGGACTCTGCCAGAGCCGCGCAAACGTCGAGGTAAAGCGGTTCGCCCAGCGAGCCGGCTTCCTTGGTGCGGTCGAGGACTGCGATTTTCTTGACGGAAGCGGGGATAGCGCCCACGAAATCCTTGACGGAGAACGGACGATAAAGTCTGACTTTGAGTAAGCCCACTTTCTTGCCCTGTTTAGCGAGGTAGTCGACTGTTTCCTCGGCGGCTTCGCAGCCCGAGCCCATCATGACGATGATTTCCTTTGCCTCGGGGTCGCCGTAGTACTGATACAGCTCGTACTTTCTGCCCGTGAGCTTGGTGACTTTCGCCATCATTTCCTTGACGATGCCGGGGACGGCTTCGTAGTACTTGTTGGCGGCTTCGCGGTTCTGGAAGTAGATGTCGCCGTTCTGCGCGGTGCCCATCTGCACGGGGTGCTCGGGGTTGAGCGCGCGAGCCTTAAAGCGCTTGACGTCCTCCATGTCGACGAGCGGAAGAATCTCGTCGTACTCGATGCCGTCGATTTTACTGACTTCGTGGCTGGTTCTGAAACCGTCGAAGAAGTGCAGGAACGGTACCGAAGCCTTGAGGGTGGACAGGTGCGCTACGAGCGCGAGGTCCATGACCTCCTGGACGGAGTTGGACGCCAGCATCGCAAACCCGGTCTGGCGGCACGCCATAACGTCGGCATGGTCGCCGAAAATGTTAAGGGCGTGAGCCGCGAGCGCGCGTGCGCTGACGTGGAATACGGTCGGCCAAAGCTCGCCGGCAATCTTGTACATATTCGGAATCATCAGCAGCAAGCCCTGGCTGGCGGTGTAGGTGGTGGTAAGCGCGCCGGCAACGAGCGAGCCGTGAACCGCGCCTGCCGCGCCGCCCTCGGATTCCATCTCGGCAAGGCGCAGCGGCTGACCGAACATGTTCAGTCTGCCCTGAGCCGACCATTCGTCAGCCACTTCCGCCATAGGCGAAGAAGGCGTGATGGGGTAAATCGCGGCGACTTCGCTGAACGCGTAGGCGATGTGCGAAGCGGCGGTATTACCGTCGATAGTCATTTTCTTCATTGTTGTCCTCCAATAAAAAATTACTTGTTTGTGTCTTTTCGCGAGGCGTAAAATTCCGCGAAAAAAGCGCGGCTTCGTCCGCTTTTCGCATCGATTTTCCCTGTAGTACCACGGAAAGTCCGCTTATCTCGAACGAGCCTTATTTATTATAAGTCTTTTATGAAAATTAGTCAAACGATATTGACGGAAAACACGCAAAAAACCGCCGAAAACGGCGGTTTAAGGTGCGATAAAGCAGATTGAAGCGAGGACAGGGCGGCTATTTGTCCCACAGCGTGACCGAGCCGGCGGCAAGCGTTGCCGCGACGTCGATGAGACGCTGGTTTTCCGAGCCGCGGAAGCGCAGCGAAATGTTCTTTTTTTCCTCGACGAATCTGCCGTCGACGAGCACTGTAAGGAGCTTCAGTATCTCCTCGGTATATTCGGTATGCGCGCGGCAATCGGGGCTACGAAGCTCCTCGAGAGTAAAGCCCGTGTACAGCCAAATCGTCTTTTGGGGATAAGCCGCTTTGACTTTTTTTAAGAATGGCAGGAGCGCGCGCTGGTTTTCGGGTTCCATCGGCTCACCGCCCAACACCGTGAGTCCGTTTATGTATGACGGGGCAAGCATTTTTATCAGTTTTTCTTCGGTTTGCTCGTCGAAAGGTTTGCCGTAATTAAAGTCCCACGTTTCGGGCTGGAAGCAGTTTTTGCACCGGTTCCGGCAGCCCGACACGAACAGCGAAACGCGCACGCCGACGCCGTTCGCTATGTCGCAGTTTTTGACGTTACAATAGTTCATAATTTTTCCTCGTGGTCGCGTTAAAGCCGTAACGGCGGCGCGAAAATCGCACCGCCGTCCGCTTATCGTCGCGTAGTTTTTGTGGAAAACGGCTGCTTACAGATGAAGCACGCGCTCCTTGATTTCCTGCGTTCTGCCCTGATTCCAATACTGAGTGCCGATATAGCCGCAGGTACGGCGGGCGACGTTCATCTTGTCCTGGTCGTGGTTGCCGCAGTTGGGGCACACCCACACGAGCTTGCCGTCCTCTTCGCGAATCTCGATTTCGCCGTCGTAGCCGCACACCTGGCAGTAATCGCTCTTGGTGTTGAGCTCGGCGTACATGATGTGGTCGTAGATAAACTTCATGACCTCGAGCACCGCGTCGATGTTGTTCTGCATGTTGGGCACTTCGACGTAGCTGATTGCGCCACCGGGGGAGAGCGCCTGGAACTGCGCCTCGAAGCGCAGCTTCTCGAAGGCGTCTATGGGCTCGGTGACGTGGACGTGGTAGCTGTTGGTGATATAGCCCTTGTCGGTGACGTGGGGTACCACGCCGAAGCGACGTTGCAGGCACTTGGCGAACTTGTAGGTGGTGCTCTCGAGCGGCGTGCCGTACAGCGAGTAGTCGATGTTCTCGGCTTTTTTCCACTTTGCGGTGTATTCGTTCAGCTTGCGCATGATTTCAAGACCGAATTTTTCGCCCTCGGGCTCGGTGAGTTTCTTGTCGAGCATCGAGTACACGCACTCCCACAGCCCGGCATAACCTAGCGACAGCGTGGAGTAACCGCCGTGCAGGTATTTGTCGATGGTTTCGCCCTTTTTGAGACGGAGGAGAGCGCCGTACTGCCACAGTATGGGCGCGGCGTCGGACAGCGTGCCGGTCAGCCGCTCGTGACGGCATTGAAGCGCGCGGTGGCAAAGCTCCATGCGTTCGTCGAAGATTTCCCAGAACTTATTTATGTCTTTGTGCGCGGACAGACCGATATCGACGAGGTTGACGGTGACCACGCCCTGATTGAATCTGCCGTAGTACTTGGGCTTGCCGTTTTCGTCGACGTAGGGGGTGAGGAACGAGCGGCAGCCCATGCAGGTATAGCAGTGACCCTCGCCGTTCTTGTCAATCTTGTTCTCCAGCATTACCTTTTCGGAAATGTAGTCGGGTACCATGCGCTTTGCCGTGCATTTCGCCGACAGTACCGTGAGGTAGTAGTAGGGGTCGCCCTCGTGAATGTTGTCGTTTTCGAGGACGTAGATGAGCTTGGGGAACGCCGGCGTGACCCACACGCCCTTTTCGTTCTTTACGCCCTGATGCCGTTGGCGCAGAACCTCCTCGATAATCATCGCGAGGTCGTGCTTTTCCTGCTCGTTTTTGGCTTCGTTGAGGTACATGAACACGGTGACGAACGGCGCCTGACCGTTGGTGGTAAGCAGCGTCACTACCTGATACTGTATCGTCTGGACGCCCCTGCGAATTTCGTCGCGCAGGCGTTTTTCGGTAATTTCCGTGATTTTGTCCTCGGTAGCGTCAACGCCCAGCTCCTTGATTTCCGAGACAACCTCGCCGCGGATTTTCTCACGGCTGATTTGCACGAAGGGCGCGAGATGCGCCAGCGAAATCGACTGGCCGCCGTACTGATTGGACGCGACTTGCGCGATAATCTGCGTGGCGATGTTGCAGGCGGTGGAGAAGCTGTGCGGACGCTCTATCATCGTGCCGGTAATGACCGTGCCGTTCTGTAACATGTCCTCGAGGTTTACGAGGTCGCAGTTGTGCATGTGCTGAGCATAGTAGTCCGCGTCGTGGAAGTGAATTATGCCTTCGTTGTGCGCGTCGACTATATCCTTAGGCAGCAGTATGCGGTTGGTAAGGTCGCGGCTCACTTCGCCGGCGATGTAGTCGCGCTGAGTGGAGTTGACGATAGGGTTCTTGTTGGAATTCTCCTGCTTCGCTTCCTCGTTGTTGCACTCGATGAGGCTGAGTATCTTGTCGTCGGTGGTGTTCGACTGACGGACGAGCTGACGGGTATAACGATAGGTAATATACGCCTTCGCCACCTCGTAAGCGCCGTGCGCCATAATCTGATGCTCGACAATGTCCTGCACCTCTTCGACCGACGGCGCGCGCCCAAGCTTTTCGCAGTCGTGTACCGCGCGCTCCACGATACGCCCGATTTGCGTCCTCGTCATGCGGACGTCCTCGGGTACCGCTTCGTTTGCCTTCTCGACGGCTATCTTGATTTTGTTCTCGTCGAACAGCTGTTCCGCGCCGTTTCTTTTAATGATTTTCATTACCGTTACCTCCCTGCCTTTATCTTTTGCACAAAAAATCAGTCAATTAGTTATGAAACAATATATAGTGGTGAAATTGCGATTATATTCCGTATTCCTCACAATATGTTGTTTGTCCAAGCGTGAGCATAGTACCACAACGGGGCGGTACAGGTCAAGCGTTACGGGTATATTTAAATAAAAAATTTGCAAATAGTGTTTTTCCCGTTTAGGACGGTAACTCGCTGATTGGCGAGTATTTTAGCAGGATAATTACTTTCCTGCTCCGAGAGGATTCCATGCCTATAACCGCTAATTATCCTTATGTCAAAAGCGGAGTGACAGCGAAGCCCTGAGAATACGGACACAGCCGCATTATTATCCTTATAATAATCCTTGACAAAATTGCAATAAAAAAGACAATTCGCGTCGAAAACAGGAAATTGTCTTATATGAAAATCTTATAAACGGTAGCGGAAGAAGGGGCTTTATAAACGGAAACGGTCAGTCTAATCGTTGCGGCTCGTTGCGGTTTTTGGTAGACGTCGCGTCGACTTTTTCGGACAGAATGTCCGCGTAAGCCGCTACGCGCGCTTTTTTACCGCGCGGCAAAGCTCTGTACGTTTTTATCAGTTCTGTTTCCTCGGGCAAAAGCTGATTAAAGTTCATAGTTTCCGCGAGGCAGTCCGTTTCGTCCTTTAACCCGAGTAGGTAATCGGTCGAAACGTTGAAAAACTTCGCGAGCGAAACCAGCGTTTTCAGGTCGGGTTCGCGATGACCTTGCTCGTAGCCGGCATACCCCGTTGCAGAAAGCCCCACCAGTCCGGCAAGTTCCCTTTGCGTCACGTTGCGTTCGTTCCTCAATTCCTTAAGTGTTTTCCCGAATTCGAGCAGCATCGAAGTCTCCTTTGCGCTCGCAACCCGTCTTCGCCGTATGCAAAGCGGCGCATAATTTTCTGCCGTTTACGCGAAACGCTATTAAGCATTTTATCAAAAACTACGCGAAATGAGTTGACAATACTCTAAACGCGTTATATACTATGAATATACTACGCAAAATGCGTAGTATAAAACTGTATCCGATAATAGAGGAGAAACGGTAATGAAAAAGAAGATTTTAATCGTATTGATTATCGTATGCATTGCGATGCTTTCTGCGTTTGCGATGATTGCCTGCGACACCGACGAAAACACGGTGGAGATGGATGGATTTAAATTCAAGCTGCTGCGCGACGGTACTTATAAAGTAGCGAAATACAAAGGTGACGCGACGGAAGTAATTATTCCGTCGACATGCGACGGAATAAAGGTAACGGGCATCGGAGACTTTGCGTTTGGAGAACGCTGGAAAATAACGAGTATAACGTTGCCGGACGAGATAACAAGCATCGGGTTCGGAGCATTCGATAATTGCAGAAAATTAACGAGCATAAATATACCCGAGGGCATAACGAGTATTGAAACTAATACGTTTAATTGTTGCTATGCCTTAACGAGCATAAATATACCTGACGGCGTAACGAGTATCGGCGAAAGTGCGTTCGGGAGTTGCAGTGAATTAACGAAAATAAACATACCCGATGGCGTAACGGATATAGGAACGAAGGCGTTCTACGAATGTCATAGTTTATATGACATAACTATACCGAATAGCGTGTCGACAATCGGTGAAAGCGCGTTTAAGGGGTGCTATAACTTAAAGAACGTTACGATTGGGAATAAGGTTATATTGAGTATCAAAGACAATGCAATCAATAGTGAAAGGGATTTCCGAAAAACACAACAAAAAATACCAAATAAAATAGAAAACAGCCTTCAAATGATAGCTTAAAGTTGGATATTCGTAAAAGAACATCCAACTTTTTAATTTATCTATGCTTTTGGAAAAGCATGAATATATTGAATTTTATGTTGGCAAGAATGGAGAGTTTGACGAGCTGGCGGCTTCTGCCGTCAGGCGTTTGAAAAGCGAGTGGTCGGTGTTTTGCTCGCTTACGCTTGTCTTACCTTATGAAATCGCAAATTTGGACCTGATCGAAAAATCATATGATGAAGTGATAATGCCAAACGATTATAAATGTCATTATAAAGCCGCTATCGAGAAAAGAAACAGATGGCTTGCAGAAAATTGCGATTTAATGATAGGTTACATTAAAAGAGAGAGCGGCGGCGCATATAAGTGTTTTAGTTACGCAAGAGAGCGTGGCGTATTGCTTATTAATATTGCTGAACAGATTGAACCAAGGGATAGATTATAGCGTAACTTTATGTCAAACGCAGGAATTTATGCTCCGGCGTTTTTCTGTTTTGAAACGATACGAGAGTTTTAGAGAAAATATATAAACAAAGGGACAGAGCTTCTCTGCCTTTTGTATTTTCTTTTGGAATGAATCGCATCTTTATAAGAGATTTTATAAAATCAAAGAGATAACCTATTGTCTTTATATAAAAAATGTGTTATAATCAATATGGCATAAACTACTTAAACGAAAAGCAGAAGGAGCGAATCGATGCGTAAAATTTGTTATTCAAAGTTATGGAAATTGCTGATTGATAAAAGGATGAACGGCTCTGAACTCAGGAAGGCGGTTGAACTGGCGCCGAATACGCTTACGAAACTATATAAAGAAGAACCTGTTTCTGTGGAAACGCTGCTTCGTATTTGCGAATATCTCAACTGTGACATAGGCGACATAGTGGAATTCTCGTGCATAGGCGACAAGGCGGCAACATATAAAGGAAAAGGAGTGTAATAGAATGAATCTGACAAGGTCGAAGAAAAAAGATTTATTATATGTCGCAGTTGCCGCGTTCTTCTTCCTTACTGCTTGTGTACTGCAAACGGTAGACGATTATATTTCCGATTGGTCCGTTAAAAAAACGATTGCGTTATTGACGCAATATATTTTCTTCGGTCTCCTCGCGTATTGGACGGCGTCCGTGATCAGCCGCATTTCCGACAAAAGCATTTGCTCGGGGATTATCGTGGCGATAGCGCTGATGGGGGTGATCCTTTTTGTCAGGCTTCTCAAATATCACGTATTTTACGAAGAAACCGCTACTCGGTATTTATGGTATTCTTATTATATTCCACAATGCATTGCACCCGTGGTTTTGCTTCTAACGGTACTCGGTATGGGGCGACAAGAAGGAAGACCGCTTTCAAAAGGATGGTATATGTTGTTCCTGCCCGCGGCGATGCTTATTATATTGGTTTTTACGAACGATCTTCACGAGCAAGTATTTTCTTTTGCAGAAGGTCTGGAGTATTCCAACAAAATATACAAATGGGAATGGGGTTACTATTTAATACTGTCGTGGATGGTTGGATTGTATCTTTCTATCGGCGTATTGCTTTACGTAAAGTGTCGTATTTCGTGGTGTCGGAAAAAGGCGTGGATACCTCTCGTACTCTTTGTTACTTGTTTTATATTGTGTGTTTTAAGAGAAGTGTTTGATCCCGTCTTTATCAGAATGCCAGAAGCGGTTGTTTTCAGCGTGGTTGTGGTTTTTGAAAGCCTTATCCGAATAGGATTTATCCCGTCGAACGTCAATCACGAAGAACTTTTTTACGTGGCGGACGTTTCCGCAGGCATTGCCGATAAAGACCTGAACGTCGTTTTAACTTCGAAAAACGCGCCCGAAATCACGCGCGAACAGGCGATGAAAGCGGCAAACGGAAGCAAAACCCAACTGAGCGAAGACCTTGTTTTGCGTGCCAAAGCGATACGCGGCGGGGTAGTGCTCTGGACGGAGGATTATTCGGTCATCAATAAAATAAACGAATCTCTTGCGGAAATAAACGAAACGCTTGCGGAGGAGAGCGACCTGATTGCCGCAGAAAACAAACTGAAAGAAAAGCGCTCTAAAATCGAAGAACAGAACAACCTGTACAAAGGGATATTCGCCGTGTTTCGCCCGCATCTGAAAAAGATAAAAAAATGCTTTGCCAAGGCGATAAGCGAAGAAGAGAAAGAAGAAGCACTACGCCTTGCCGTCGTTTACGGCGTGTATCTGAAACGGCGCAGTAATTTTGCAATGCTTGCAAAAAACGGGCAGGTGCAATTGTCTGAACTTTTATACGCTATACGCGAATCTACGGACGCGCTTTCTTTCTACGGCGCGGCGGCGTCGGTGATTTTTGAGGGCGACGGCACAGCCCTTATCGGGCAGGTTACTTTTCTGTACGAATTTTTCGAGGACTGCATAGAGAGCGCGCTTCCCGATCTTTCCGCGTGTCTTGTACGGCTGTCGGTTAATAACGGGTTATTGCATTGCCGTATAGCCCTCGATAACGCAAGAGAAAGCATACCGGAGAATTGGCGAAGCCGTGAATGCGAAAAACTCGGAGCGTCGGTTCGTTTGCAGATACAGGACGAAACGCTGTATGCAACGCTGTCGTTCGGCGAAAGGGAGGCGATTGTATGATAGCGTTCGTCGATTGCAACGAAGCCGTTTTTCGCGGCACGCTTATCCTGCTGTTGCTTGCGGCGTTTGTCGGGGTGGTATGTTTTGCGATAAGCCTTTCGTACCGGCTGAAATTGCGGTATATTCTGCCGGAATTACTTTGTACGGTATGCGCGGTTCTGACGTTCTGCTTTTTGGCGGACGGCATTCGGATTCGGGATTTCGGCGAAAACCGAAGCGACTTTTCGGGTTCGTTTTGTTTTTTGCCCGCGTGGTGCGTTGTTACGGCGGCTTTTTTACTGCTTGCGTCGGTCTGTTTGTGCCTGGCGCTCGTCATAAAAAAGCGGTTGTCGTCTCTTACCGCTATGTCCGTCAAAGACGCGATTTCCGTATTGCCCGCAGGGCTGTGCTTTTACGACGAAACGGGGCGGCTGCTTTTAACGAACGGAAAAATAGGCGACGAATGCAGGGAAATTACGGGAATGCCGCTTTCGGACGGCGCGGCGTTCTGGTCGGCTATGTGCGAAGGCAAAGTAGCGGACGGTATCGTTTGCAGCCGGGAAGGCGATTCGGTGCTCGTCGAGAAAAAAGACGGGAGGGCATGTTGTTACAAGCGGATCAACCATATTTTAGACGGCAAGACCGTTTACGAGTTGTCCGGTTCGGACATCAGCCGTGAATTCGCGCTCAAAAAGAAAGTCGAAGAACAGAACGAGGAACTCCGGAAAATGAATGTAAGACTCCGCAAGTACGGCGAAACGGTAACCGAGGTGACCAAAGAGCGGGAAACGCTTGCGGCGCGGGTGAAGGTGCACGACGGTATGGGCTCTTTGATACTGAAAACCAAAAGAGCGATTTTGCAGGAGGAATGTGATAAAGACGCGTTGATACGCGAATGGAACGGCGTCGTTTCGCTTGTTTCCTCGCCCGAAACGGAAGAGGACAGGGCGGAAGAAATTAAAAAAACGGCGGAAAGCGTAGGCGTGAAAATATTGTACACGGGCGTGCGTCCGCCGAAAGGGAGCGTCGCCGAGAAAATTCTTGCAAACGCCGTGTTCGAGTGTATCACCAACACCGCAAGGCACGCAGACGGCGACGAACTTTATATAACGGTATCGGACGACGGGGCATTTTTTACGGCAAGAATCGGTAATAACGGCAGACCGCCGAAAGCGGAAATCGTAGAGAGCGGAGGACTTTCCTCTTTGCGTAGAATAACGGAAATGGCGGGCGGTAGTATGAAAACGGAAAGTTTTCCGCGGTTTCTGCTTTCCGTGAGTATTCCGAAAGGAGAAAAAGAAGATGAGCGATAAAATAAACGTGATGATCGTGGAAGATCAGGCGATGCCGCGGCAACTTTTCGAGGCGATCGTAAAGTCGCAACAAAAGTTCAACCTTGCCGTATCGATCGACAACGCCGCCATTGCGGACATCTGCTGCGCAAGGCACGCTATCGATCTCGTTCTGATGGACGTAGTAACCAAAAACGGGGCGAGCGGTCTCGTCGCGGCGGAAAAAATAAAGGCGCAGAATAAAAAAGTTAAAATAATCATCGTTACGAGTATGCCCGAATGTTCTTACGTAGAACGGGCGAAAAAGATCGGAGTAGAGGGCTTTTGGTATAAGGATTTCAGCCCGGAACCGATTTTAACACTTATCGAACGCGTGCTGAGCGGCGAATCCGTTTATCCCGACGACGTGCCCGAAATTCAACTCGGACTTGCGAAAAGCGGAGAGTTGACGGCGAGAGAACTTGAAATTTTACGCGAGATGACGGGCGGGTTCACGAACGCGGAAATTGCGGAAAAACTCGGCATTTCGGAAAAGCGGGTGCGCAATCACGTTGCCAATATGCTTGAAAAAACGGGATTCAGAAGCCGCACCGAACTTGCCGTGCGCGCAAGAGAGGCGGGAATCGTAATACTTGACAGAACGGAGGACGACATTTAGAAAACGGAAAAAACTGCCTTCAAAAACGGCAGTATCCCCTTTTAAACGGGAAGAAAAAGAGAAAACGGCATTGTTTTGCTGTGCACTTAAAAGTGGCAGAACTTTTAGGTTCACAGCATTTTTTATGCCGATTTTTTTTGAAAATTTAAAAAAATGCCCGGAAGGGGGTCATTTGACACTCCCCGAACGGAAAATAAAATGATAAAATAATAGTACGGTAATAATAGTACGGTAATCCGCTGTCTTGCGTATATTCACCTATTCCCGAAAAGGAGGAGCCGCAAAAAAATGAAAAAAGTAATCGTTGCAATACAGAGTACGCTCGTCAGGGAAGCGGTGATCGGCGCGTTGAAAAAAAGAGGTTTTTTTGCGGAAAAGTCGCTTTCGCAACTTCCCGATAAAGTGGCTATGGCGTGCGACGTGTTTTTCGCGGACGTTCTTTTGATGGACGCGGGGCGCGCGGCGGAAAATTCGTTTGAGCGGCGTATGGAAACGGTGCGGTGCGTCAGAAAGAATAATCCGTCTTTGAAAACGGGACTTTTGTGCGACAACGTTTCCGATCCGGAAATAGCTCGAAAGGTGAAGCAAGCAAAGGAAACGGGGCTAATCGACGTATTTTTTTACGAGTCCGTGCAGACCGACTATCTTTGCGACGTGGTGGATTCGCTGTAAATCCGTCGCGGAAGTTATCAGAAAGGTTTTGACGGGCGGCAATCGCCCCCGAAAATATAAAAAGGAGTTTATCTTATGCAAAAATCAATTAAGGCGATTTTGAGCGTTGTGCTTGTTCTCGTTTTGGGAGCGACCGTATTTACTGCGTGCGAAAGCAAACACGAACACGGGTTTTCCGCGGAGTGGACGCACGACGAAACGGGACATTGGCATGCCTGCACGGGCGAAAACTGCGAAGAGAAGGGGGAATTTGCCGCGCACGTTTACGATAACGACGCGGATACGACCTGCAACGTTTGCGGTTATGAAAGAGCGGTGGTGCCGACTGTCAAAACCTATACGATTACTTTCGTGACGAACGGCGGAAGCCCCGTTGCACAAATCGAAGCCGAAGCGGGCGATGAGATCACCGTACCGGCTGCGCCGACAAAGAGCGGAGAGCACTTTGTCGGTTGGTACGAAAGCACCAACGGCGGCACGACTCTCAAACCTGACGCGTTCGTATTCGGCTATATGCCGAGCAAAAACATCACCCTTTATGCAAAGTGGCAAGATGCGGTGATCGGCAGTTGGCAAACGTATCAGGTACTTATGCCCGCCAAAACCGAAGGGGACGAGGATAACGTTATTAATTTGAATGAAGAATTCCCTTTTCTCGGTACAACTTTGTCAGAAGATCTGTTCAATTTGACGGTGGAAGAAACAAGTTTAACCTTGACTATGACAATGGGTGAATCTACTATGTCCGATTCCGCAACTTATACGAAAACCGACGGAGTTTACGTTGCAACGCTTACAATTATGGGTGGCACCGTTTATACGCTGACTACATACGACGAAGAAAACGACAGATTGTTGTGTGAAATCCGCGATAAAGAAGGCGAAGGCTATACAACTTATTACACACTTATTCTCACAAGAGTAAACGGTTAAATATAAAATTTTTTCGGAGTAAACCATTATGAAAAAAAGACTACTTACAATCCTTCTGTCGCTCGTTGCGGCGACGTGTCTGACATTTGCGCTTACCGCTTGCGGCGGGAACAAGACCGAGTGCGAAAAAAACGGTCATAGTTTTGCAACCGAATGGACGAGCGACACCACCGATCATTGGCATAAATGCGCCAACTGCGACGAAATATCAGATAAGGCGGCGCACGTTTACGATAAAGAAGTCGTAGCCGACGAATATCGTGCAAGCGAAGCAACTTATACCGAGCCTGCAAAATATTATAAGTCCTGCGTATGCGGCAAAAAAGGAACGGAAACTTTTGACAACGGCGAGGCTCTTGGAGCAAAGGAAAATCAAGTTCTGCTTGCAGACGGCGTCGTGCTCGGCAAAACTTACGACGGCGAGGCTTATACCCTCTCTGCCGAAGCCTTTACCAAAAACGGTGACGGCGCGATTACGCTTGAATACAAAGGCGCAGACGAAACCGAATGGTCTTCCGAGGCACCCGCGAACGCAGGAAACTATAAATTGAGAGTTTCCGTTGCGGCGACGTCGGAGTGGAAAGCGGCGCAAGCAACCTTCGAATTTACGATAGCTAAAAAGCAACTGACTATCAGCGGAACGACCGTTGCGGATAAAGTTTATGACGGAAACGATACGGCTACCGTAACGGCAGGCACGCTTGCAGGCTTGGTAAGCGGTGATGAAACTTCCGTAGGTGTTATGGCAACCGGTACTTTTGCAAGCAAGGACGTTGCGTACGGACTTGGCGTTGAGGAGCAGGACGTAACGGTTTCATACGCTCTTACGGGCGCACTTGCAAACAACTACCTTGCACCCGTCGGCGAAACCTTGCAAGCCAAAATCAATCCGAAAACTTTGTCGAACGTAAATCTGACAAAAGTTTACGACGGTCATGGCAGATTTGAGAGAACCGCATTGACGGTGGAACAAGGATTGATTGCCGGCGAAAGCATTAAAATTTACGTTGACGCAATCGGCGCAAACGCAGGCGTTTACAAAGACGGCAACGAAGACGAAGATTTTGATTTTAACGGATACGTTGTTTTATATATCGGCGACAGCGAAGAACAAACCATGAACTATGCATGGGGCGATACTTGCACCGCAACGATTACGAAAAAGCAGCTTGTAGTAGATTTTACCGTTGACGATAAGTATTACGACGGCACTACCGAAGCCACCATTGCGGACGGCAGCCTTGCGGTGAGCGGAATTATCGGCGAGGACGATGTAACCGTAACTCCGACCGCAACGTTTGCAAGCAGCGCGCCGGGCAACGACGTAACCGTAAACGTTACGTTTGCTCTATCAGGCGCGGCGGCAGGCAACTATTGTGTGGAAGATACGACTGTTACCGCAAACATCATCGCAAAGGCAAAATTAGTAACGGCAAGTGTTTATCTTAAAACCAAAGATGAAGGCGGAAGACACTCGCCTGTTGAGGTGAACTATAAATCATCGTTCGTATATGGTAGCGGTAAATCCACAAATGCAACCCTCATTTCGTTCAGCGGAAATGAATATGACGATCTATTCATGCCGGGTGAAACGGTTACCGCAACATTCTTGCTGGAAAATGCCGGTTATATGTTTGTCGGTGATACGTTTACCTTGAAGGAAGGTACTACAGAAGTGGCAACAGGTACGATTACGAGTATTGACGGCATTGAAGTCGATATGCTTTATGACAAAGATAAAGGTTATTACACGACAGGCGATGTTGATTTCGGCAAAACGGTTTACGCTAACGTGGAACTCGCCGATGCCGAGTGGAAAGTCATTATGGATACAGGGGTTGCGACCTATAAGGTTTACGACAGCAAAGGCGCTGAAATAACCGTCGTCAATGGCGTATTTACTTTGGGAGCATCGGATACCGTTACTCTTGTATTCACACCGGTCGGCGGTGGCGGTGTCGACGCATGTGCCATTCAACAAAAGAAATAACGGTAAAATGTATAAAGTTTACGCAAGCGCCCGTTTGGGCGTTTGCGTAAATCCGTTTGCGAGAGAGATTAAAAGTTTCAAAGGTGGTTCGTAATATGAAAACTCGTATATTTCGGATATTTGCAATTATTCTGTGTTTAATCATAGCGATTCCGTTGGCGGCGTGCAACGGTTCACCCGAAAACAAAGGCGGTACGCTCGAAAGTCAAAGCGGCGTTTCCGTCGAAGGAAAGTTCGGGGAGGGCGCGTCTTTGAAAGCGGTGGAAGTAGTCGGTGCAGATAAACAAACCGCTCTCGATTCCATTGCGGACAAAAGTACGACAAGAACGGAAAGATTTATGTTTACGATATTTCGGTAATTAAAGACGGCGCAAAGGTACAGCCGAGCGGCAAAGTAAAAGTTACCGTCTCCGTGCCGGATATCGATACGAGCAAAACGTATACGGTATATCATGTCAAGGACGACGGCGCGGTGGAAAAAATCAAACCCACCGTGCAAAACGGAACGGTGTCGTTTGAAACTGACGGCTTTTCTTGCTTTATTATTGCCCCCGACGCGCAATCGGGCGGTGAAATTGAAGAGCCTAAAAAGCAGGTAAACGTCAGCATCAATATACTTCCCTTGGCAGAATGCGGCATGCTGAAAGTCAACGGCACGCTGTACGAAAACGCCGCAAGCTATAAAACGACGCACATCGAGGGCGAAAGAATCACCGTGGAAGCGATTGCGACAAGCGGACATCACTTCGGTTTCTGGGGTGAGGACGAAGTGCTTTCACGCGAACCTGTGTATGAGTTTACCGTAGGTGCGGAAAATATCAGTTTTGCGGCAAACTTCACGGGACACGACGTGCAGTATTCGGAAATCACCGACGACGCACACACGGAAAAGTGCAAATTCGGCGATTATACGGCAAACGTGGCGCACACGTTTGCAGATGAAAAAATCATTACCGAAGCCACTTGTCAGCACGCGGGCGAGAAAGAGCTTTCCTGTGCTTGCGGAAAGACCAAAACCGAAGCAATACCGATTACAGACCACAACTATCAGGACAGTGTTTGCACCATGTGCGGAAAAACGCAGACTTATGTCCGCGTCAACGCCAACGGCGTGGCAAACCCCAACGGCGCATACATAAAAATGGGTAAGACCTATTGCGAACAGGTGCGCGACGGCAATCTTGAAGACGCGCTTATGGAAAAAGCCGGCAGTCCATATTTAACGCTTGAAAACTGGACCCCGTTTGACTTCGGCAACGGCGACAGCGGCGAAAACGCAACCACGTATTATTGCGACGTCGAATACAACGGTCTTAATTACCGCGGCGTGTATATCAAAGATTATCGTAAGGACAACGACAGCGCTCAAACGACGAACAGCCGCTACTGGACGGGTACCTATTGGTTTGAACAGCGCACCGCCATGTGGGAAATCGTGAAGATAGAGGACGGCAAAGCCTATCTCGTCAGTAAGGAAATCTGGATCAGTCAGCGCTTCGCCGAGTCGGACGAAGGGGAACTCACCTACGAAAACAGTTGGATTCGTTCTTGGCTGATCAATACTTGGATCAACGAATTGTTTACACCCGCGCAACAGGCGATTTTGCAGGGCAACGAAGCCTGTTTCGGCGACAAGATATTCTTGCCGAGTTCGGATGAAATCAGCATAAACAACCCCAAGCCGTTCGGGCTTTACAGGTATCCGTTCTGTCTGGGGGCGTATAAAGAAGTGTTGCAAGGTTACGGCGATAATTATTGCCCGTATTGGTTGCGCGACGGAATCGTAAAAGGAGACGACGGCAAAAACTACGTTACGTGCGTCACTTCCTGCCCGCCGTTCGACCAAACTACTAAGTATCTTGCAAACAAGACGTTTGTCGGAGTCGTGCCGGCAATCATAATCGAGCTGTAATCGAAACGAATGCAAAATAACTTACGCGCACACCGAAATGTGAGCACAACGGTAATAAATTTACGAGGTGAAATATGAATACAAAATCAAAGAAAAACTTAATAGCGGGCTTGCTTTTGCTTGTCTGCATGCTGGTTGGCATGGCAATCGCGGCGGCAATAATGCCTACCGTCGTTTATGCGGATTCGTCAAGCCCGTACCTGCAAGTCACTTGCGGTTCGATTGACAAATCCGGCCCGGGTTGGTCTTGGGATACCGACGAGAGTTATAACGGTACGCTTACTCTCGACGGCTACGACGGTGAAGAAATCGGAATCGGCGGAGTCGATAACGGCAAGGTGGATATCGTGCTTGTCGGCGATAACAAAATCACCGTCACCGCGCCGTACGGAAACAGGGCGATTTACACGTACAACGTTTCCACCCTTACGTTCAAGGGGAACGGTTCGCTTACCATTGACTATCAAGTAGTAGCATCAAACCAAGTGTATATGCATGGTATTTTAATGGAAGGCGAAAGCAGTTCTAAAAACAACGGCAATCTGACGTTTGACGAAAGTTGCACCGTCACCGTAAAAGTTTACGGCAAAGTGGCAGAAAAAGACGGTTCGGTTGACGCAATTTACATGAATACGGGCAACATCGGTTCGGGCAACGTGACCGTGGGCGAGAACGCCACGCTCAATATCGACCTGCAGTGCGACACAGATCATCAGACGTACGGCATTTTCGCCAAAGGCAACGTTGTTCTCAACGGCACGGTTGATATCAAAATGGAATATACGGGCTCGGGTGCGGCTAACAACACGTGGAAAGACGTATTTACGTATGCTTCGTACCCAGACTGCTCGATCGGAACGAATGCAAAAATCACTTCCGTATGCCCCGGAAGTTCGGGCTCGTCGCTGACCGCGTTTCCACTTGATGCCAACGGCGCCGAAAAGATTTCTTCCTGGACTTACATCGGGTCAAGCGAACAGTATTTTGAAAACGACGACTGCCTCGTTCACGTTTGGGATAAGTGCGCCAATGGCGTAAGTTTCAAAAATTACTCTTACAACAAAATCGCAACGCCCCTTACGTTTGAAGACAAGGCGGAGTACGACGTTCCCGCCTCCGTTTACGGCGGTGACGTTGCCTATTCTTCGATTGCGCTTTCTGCAAGCGGTGGAAGCGGAGAATATACCTTCTCCGTCGTGAGCGCGGCAGACGGAAATAGAAACGGCGTCGGTATTATTTCAACCGAATCCGATTTTAATAAGATATACGTCAATCCGAATCTCAGGAGTGTTAGCGAAGCCACGGAAATCACCGTCAGGGTGAAGGACAAAGGCGGATATTCAAAGGACGTCACCGTAAATATCGGCGCGGTTGCCGCCCCCACGTACAGCGCAACCGTTGAGCCAATTGATTTAGGCACGGTGAGAGTGGGATATTCTCCGGTCACGCAAGTTCCCCTACGCGTTGTCAACACGGGAACGGGAAAAATCTCTTGCAACCTTAATTCCATTACTCTCGAAGGGGAAAACGCAAGTTCTTTCACGTTAGGTTACTATGCTAACCCTGGTTCCATCGGAGCTGGCTCTGAAAATACTTCGAGTTGGAGCATAAAACCAAACAACGGTTTGGCAGTGGGCATTTACACCGCAACGATAAAGTTTATCGGCACGGCGGAATATTCACAGTTCGGCACGACCAATGTTGAAGCAACCGCGACCGTTACCTTCGTTGTGACCGAGCACGACTTTGACACTTCGACTTGGGAATACGACAACAATACGCACTGGAATCCCTGCAAAGATACGGGATGCGCAGTCCACGGCAACGAAGCCGCGCACGACACAAACGGGGAGTTGACCGGCTATGTGGCGGCGACCTTCGACGATGACGGATATTCGGGCGATAAACATTGCTCGGTCTGCGGTGCTGTGTCCGAAGAAGGTACGGTGATCCCCGCAGGCAAGTACATCAGAGAGAGCCGAGCAACCATGACTCCCGCCGCCATCACCGACAAGTTGACGGCAAACGACCTTGTCTTTGCGTCGCTTGACCCGTCCAAATACACGGTTGCGCTCTGGCGCGTGTTCGATCTGACGGACAACGCTCTCAACACCGAAAGCGGACAATACCCCAAGGACAGCAAGTTTGTCGCCGGACACGAGTATGCAATAGAAATCGAGTTTAGCCCGGTCGGTTCTTACAAATACGATGAGATGCACAGCGATTATTGGTCCACGTTTACGGTCAACGGAAATGCAACCGATTTGGCGGCATCGGCAACCACCGGTGGAGCAAGACAGCGCAGAATAGTTCTCGTTGCGCAGGACACCACCATCCCCGTCACGGTGACGGACGTTCAGATTGATTTTGCATCAGGCGAAACCACAATCGTCAGAGACGGCGAGTACACCTTCAAAGCAACCGTTTCGGGCACCGGCGCGTTTGATAACACGGTCACATGGAGCGTCATAGGCGGCTCGTCAGGCACGAGCATTTCAAGCGACGGCGTTCTCACCGTTGCCGCAAACGAAACCGCTTCCACTCTCACCATAAAAGCGGTTGCCAACGGAGATCCCGAAAAGGTTGCAACCAAGACGTTGGAGATCTATTCCAAAGTGACGATCAAGCAAGGCACCGGTACGGAAGACCTCTATAAAAAGGCAGGGGAGACCGTCCATCTCACGGCGCTTGCCGCGCCCGCAGGCTATCACTTCAAAGACTGGACCAAGACGGGAGAAGGCACCTTTGCGGATAGCACCGCAACCGAAACCGACTTTACCGTGCCCGCATCCAATGTGACGATAGGGCCCAACTTCGAGTTGCACTCCGCAACCGAAGCGACCTGGCAAAAAGACGGCACAAGACACTGGCACGACTGCTCTTGCGGCACGAAAGTTGACGTCGCTCCCCATACGCCCGACCGCTCCGAAGCCACCGAAACCGAAGCCGTCAAATGCACCGTTTGCGGATATATCATTACCCCCGCGCTCGGTCATACCACACATACGGCGGGAGAAGAATGGCTCTCGGACGATACCAACCATTGGCACAAATGCACGGGTTGCAACGAAAAACTGGGCGTTGCGGCGCATACGTACGGCGCGTGGACGGTTACCGTTCAACCTCAAGCGGGCGTTGCAGGCGAAAAGGAGCGCGAATGTTCCGTTTGCGGGTATAAAGAAATGGCGCTCGTAGAGGCGCTTGGCGAGCAGATTACGGTAACGGTCGTCGGTGGAAGCGTAAACGGCGGCGCAAGTGTGACCGTCGACAAAAACGGAACAGTCACCGTTGTTGCCAATCCCGCACCGCAAGGCAAAACCTTCAAAGGTTGGAGCCTTGACGGCGGACAGACGATTGTAAGTCAAGACGAAACGTATTCGTTTGGTGCGACCGAAAACGTTACTCTCACCGCGGTTTACAGCGATATTGCCCCCGGCGGCGAACAACCCGGCGGCGAGCAACCCGAAAAGACGGGACTTTCGGGCGGACAAATTGCAGGTATTGTAATCGGTTCAGTAGCGGTCGCAGGAATCGGCGGATTTGCAATCTTCTGGTTCGTAATCAAGAAAAAGAAGTTCGCCGACCTCATTGCCATCTTCAAAAAGAAGTAAAACGGGAGAAAAATGAGCGCAATCAAAAAACTGATTATCAGTCTTATCGTAATTATCGGAATTTTAGCCGTGGCGCTGATCAGCGTGTATATCGTCGCGCGGGTGAATTTAGGCGTAGACTTGTTCCGCACCGTAGGACAGTTGAAAACATTAAGTCAACCTGTAAACGAGCAGGAATCTTTCCCTGCGGCGTATCGAAGCGAAGATCTTGCCGATCTGAAATCGCAGACGGACAGTCAGTTGGGCGACGTCGTGCTTTACGAGGAAGGCAAAGGCTACGAGGGGTACACCGTCGATTTTACGGCGCTTGCATTGTCGGGCGCTACGGCAAAGCCCGTTTTCCTCTCCGAACGGCAGGCGGGTGCTCTTGCCGAAATCGTATTTCATCAGCAGACGGGCGGAGAACTGACGATAGCGGACAAAGAAATCTCCTTATGCGTTTTACAGATCACATTTACCGAAATCGATGTGGAAACGGGCAACGCCGACCTGAACGTGACGGTGAAACTGGATCTTACTCCGTTCAAGAACGATATGAAAGGTTTTCCTTTCAATCTGCTCAAAGGATTCGTGCCGGACGCGTTGTATGTGACTTCCGTCATCCGCATTGAAAAGGAGAGGGGCTTGCCTATACCGTTACTCCTAAGTATCTTACGCTCAACAACCTTTCGGGTGACGATACCTCGGATTTTTTCCATACGCTGGACGTCGTCTTAAAAATTGGCAGCGCGGAAGAGCTGAACGCGGAAATCGGAACAACCGCTGCAAACGCCCTCATCGGTACGGAGCAAAATCCCGGTTTTGTCTATGCACTGAAAGCAACGGGCGGGGCGGGCAGTTTCGCATTCGTTTCGTTTGAAAACGAAGGGAAACAAATAAACGCACTGGTGTTTTAACAAAAAAAGCCGTCCTTCTCAAAAAAGACGGCTCTTTTCTATACTGCTTATAAGGGGCGTTTCGAGAATTTCAAGAAATATTACAACGTTCCTGAAAGCAAAAAAATCTTTGGAAGGAAAAGGTATAAGAATATACGATTGCGAATACGGCGGCTTTCTGGACGCTGTTATAAGTGAGGTAAGACTATGACGAAAACGATGACTCCAAAACAACGGGCAAGACAAAAATACGAGGTTGTTCACAAGGAAGAACGCGAACAAGCGACGAAACAGTTTAATATAAGACTTCCGAGTGACGAGTATGAGGAAATCGTCGCATTTCTTAAAAAGCACGGGATTCCGAAAGTTGACTTAATCCGCATAGGATACGTAACGCTTTTGGAAAACTACAAAGAGATCAAATAAAAATAACTGATTAGCTGTAAAGGCATAATCACGGATAACGAATCAATGAATAATTGATGGAGCGTAATCGTGGTTATGCCGATACGACAACTTAATATTTTTTACGCTTCATCGCAAGGAGGAAACAACGATAAGCGTAGAAAATAATAAGAAAAGAAGTTACACGGTGAAAATCGACAATACGATTTTTATTGTGGAAACGGAAGAATCGGAAGCGGCGCACGAAACCGCAGAGCAGAAAATCAAGAAATTGATAGAAGCGGGAATAGACTGTTTGGTAGACGAAGAACGCCGCCGATTAAATAATCAAAAGGCTACATTTGAAGGCTGATTTTTCAGAAGGAGTATTAAATGAGGAATCAGTCAGCAATCAACAAAATACCATTTACAGAAGGTGATGAAACCGCACTGTACACTCGTTTGAGTAGAGATGACGAGTTGACAGGCGAATCGAACAGTATAACGTTTCGGGTAAAATAAGCGACGAGCGATTTGCAAAGATGACGGCAACGTATGAAACGGAACAGAACGGATTACAGCAAACCGCTCAAAGGCTGAAAGATGAAATATCTGCCGTTCGAGAAGAGGGCGAAAGCGTGGATCGGTTTATGAAGTTGGTAAACAAGTATTCCGACATCTCGGAACTGAACGCCGAAATCATAAGAACGTTTGTGGAGAAGATAATAGTTTATGAAGCCGAAAAAAATGACGGTGTAAAAACGCAGAAAGTGAAGATAGTCTATAACTGCGTTGGAACAGTAAGCGTTCCGAACACCGACAATGAGCCTGTAAAAACAGACAAAACAAAAATTATAGAAGTGGCGTGACAATGAAAGCCGCGCCACTATCTAAAAAGAAAGAAAAATCCCTGTGCCTATTGATTGTGCGTTTTCCGATTGCAGCAGTTTAACCGGCATAGTGATACCGATAGGCGTAATGAGTATCGGAAAGGATGTATTTAATAACTGCGATAGCCTTGGACTTATTTGTTGCGGAACGTATGCTAAACCGAGCGGATGGGATGACAAGTGGAACGGTAATTGTTCCGCGAGTATCTTTTGGGGATATAATGTGGATTGGGAAAACAATGTGAATTAAAGAAAATATGAATATTAAACGAACAAAGCCCACGGGGTAGATGGTTATTGCCGTCTATCCCGTGGGCTTTGTAGTGTTTGAGAAACCCTATACGCCATTCGGTGGCTTGCCGAGGAATGATATAACGATAAGTATGTTTCTGCCGCGGAATCCGATTTTATAAGAGTAGCATTATCCTGAACCCGCGCGTAGCGCGAATCTCACTTCGGCGACAGCCGAAATATCACTTTCCGACGCAGTTCGGAAATCTCACTCGGGCGCAAGCCCGAATCTCACTCGTCGCAAGGCGAATTAGCTCGTTACTTTCCGATTCTTTCCAGGAAGGTTGTTGCGGCGCGGCGAGCGGCGGCGACGGAGAGATTAAGGCAGTTGCCGCACTCTGCCTTGCTGTTTCCGGGCATTTCGCCGTCGTAGTCCGCAACGTAACGGAATGCGGCAAGTATATCGCGTTCGGCTTCATTCTGTCCGAGTCCGCGATAAAGAACGTAAAAACCGGTTTGACAGCTATCGGACCGACGTAAATCACTTCCGCACCGTGAGCGCCGCTTCTCAAAACCGTCGCGAGCAGGTGCTCGAGCGAGTGCATTTCGGCGTTGGTAAGAAGCTCGTCGGCGTAGGGCTTGCAAATCCGAACATCGTAGGTGCAAATATCCCCGTCGCGGCGAGAAAGGTAAATCCCGGCAGGGTGGTTGAGGTGGTCGATTTTAAAAGATTCGATTTTTTCCATTGTGAATCCGTCCTTTTCTTAGAGTGCAAGCCGCTCCCGACAAGCCGATTATAGCACTTTTCGGGCTAATCCGCAAATATTTCGGCGCGGCAATCAAAATTATTGACTATCGCGCGCAAAAATGCTAAAATAATTCATATAGGTAAAGCGGCTTCGGACGCGGCGAACGGGCTTGTGTGCGAGGACGCGGCGAACGATAGACTTAATCGGCTTTCGGGCGCCCGGTCGAGCGAGCCGCGAAGAGGAATAATCATGAATTTCGACGTAGAATTGGTAGGAAAGATAGGCTCGATGGCGCTTGTCGACAGCGCTCACGACGAGCTGGATTACAATAAATTCGTGCGCATATCGCGGTTTCTTCGGCCGGGAATGATTTGGGTTTCGTCGGGCGCGACGGTCATCGGGCGGCTGGACTATATCCACCGCAACGGCTGCGAGCTCGAGGGCGACCCCGATTCGGTCAAAGCTTCCTACGCCGCGCAGGGTCAGCCGATACTGATGCAGACTTACCGAAACTTTATCGACAGCCGCTATTCGGTGCGGCAGATTCTGCTCGAGCACAACCACTTCAACGACGAGGTGAAGCGCGAGCATATCCGCGGACTGCTCGTTCGCTGCGCCGCCGAGAACGCGATACCGATTATCAACTATAACGACTGCGTTTCCAGCGAGGAAAACCGCAAGTGGGAGATAGCGCGGCTTCACCGCGAAAAGGGAGATAAGGTAGTCGAGCTGATTGACAACGACGAAACAGCCGCGCAGGTGGCGTGCCTCGTCAAGTCGCGGTTGCTCGTGATTCTCACCAACCTCGACGGCATTTATGCCGACATAAAGAACCCCGATTCGCTTATTCGCGAGATTGGCGGCAAGGACATTGCGGAGGTGCTGGCGAACATCGACGAGGTGAAGAAGAGTTGCGTTGGCGCTTCGAGAGTGGGCGCGAACGGCGCGAAAGCCAAGCTCGAGTACATCAAACCGTGCGTGGAAAACGGCACGAAAGTAATTATCGCCAGCTCGCGCTATGACCTTTCCGACATAGTCGCCGAAAAAGTCCCGTGCACCATCGTCGCTGCAAGATAGCGAAAGGCACAACTACTAATAAACAGATTTCGATACATTAAGGAAACGGCTGGGTATATCGGCTTTGTTTCCTTTTCTTTGAAAGATAAATTTAATCAGAAAAAGATTAATTTTTTCTTGACATTTTGGTTTAATCGAGCTATAATGTCATTAGAAACGGAGGGTTTTACTATGGGTTACACAAAGTTTGGCGAATTTATGAGAGTTTTAAGGGTTAAAAATCACGAGGTAATGGGCGATACAGCCAAGCTGTTAAACGTAAAGGTACCGTTTGTTTCGGCGGTCGAAAGCGGAAAAAGGAACGTACCGGAAGGGTGGGTAGAAATACTGACAGAGCATTACGATTTGGATGAAAATCAACGCGCCGAATTGCAAGAAGCGATAGAAGAATCAAAAACGCAAGTAAAAGTAAATTTGATACCAGCAACTGATATTCAAAGAAGAGTTGCGCTGCAGTTTCAACGTTCTTTCGACAATCTGGACGAGAAAACAGCAAACGAATTGCTCAAAATTCTGGATAAGGAGAAACGTTGATGGATTACGAGATAAAGCCAACAAACAGAAAAGACCTTCGACTTTATGCAAAGCTGTTTCGCTCCGTTTGCGGAGTTTCGCAAAGCGAGCCTATAGACCCGGTTGCATTACTCGATCGTTTACCGGATTTGGAGGGTTTTGACGGGGTGCGATACGAAATCGTGTACAATAATGCGCTTGGGGGAAACGTGCCGGCGCGATGTTTGAAAGATGACGACGGTTACGTTATTCAAATTAAAGAAAAGGTTTACCTCGGCGCATACGAAAGGAAAATCGGCGGCGACAGAATGCATATTATTCATGAGATTATGCACGTTTATCTGGATAAACTGGGGTTTAAGCCGATTTATTCCAGGCAGTTGAGAGAGAAACTTCCTCCGTACAGGAGTTTGGAGTGGGCTACTATGGCGATTGCGGGAGAAGTCATGATGCCGTATGAATTTACAGTCGGTATGGGAACGAAAGAGCTAATGAGTGTTTACGGATTGTCAAAGGCGGCGGCAGAAAAAAGACAAAAGTACGAGCTATTAACATAAAAGAAAAACACCTAAAAGTTGCCGTTAACAACGATTAAGTGCCTTTCGGGAAATGCTGTTATACATTCCTCACAAGTATAAGTATAACACTTCCTTGCTTTTATGTCAAATAAATTTTTTAAAGGAGGTGTTCTATACTTATGAACACAATTTTAGCCAAGCCGAAATCGGCGAAAAAAGATGTTTTCAATTCGTTTTTGGTTGAAAACGCGACTTACGACGGGGAATACGAAATTCCTTGTCTAAAAACCGGCGAATCATTGCCGAGGAAAGTGATTACCTTTTCGCAATGCGTCGGGAGTAAAGAGTTCGATTCATGGGTAGTTTTTTACGAGCATGATTCGGCATTTGAAAGACTGTGGCGAAATCCGCAAAGGTACTTATCGATACTCAAACGGTTCAAAGGCATAATCTCACCGGATTTCAGTTTGTATTACGACATGCCGCTGTGTATGCAGGTGTGGAATATTTACAAGGGTCGAGCTTTGGCGCATTGGTTACAAGAGAACGGCATGGATATTATTCCAAACGTACGTTGGAGCGACGAGCGCACGTTTGAAGCGGCATGCTCGGGTATAGAAACAGGAAAAACAATTGCCGTCGGTACTCACGGCTGTATAAAGACGGCATACGGTAAAAAAATCTTCATCGAGGGCTTTGACTATGCGATTAAGAGGCTGAAACCGAAGAATGTGGTTGTTTACGGACGAGTTCCCGACAGGATATTTTGCCTGGCGCGTATGTATAGAATAAATATTTTATACTTTGAAAGTAAATTCGGTTTATCTCACAAAACGGAGGCAAACTGATATGGGCGCAGGTTTTCACGGAGGTTTCGGCAATACGAAAGGGGCGAAAAAATATATTTTTTACGCCGAGAACAAGATAGAAGCATTAAAAAACGTAAGCGCATTGCCGAAAAGAATACAAGCCTCTTTTACAAAATTCGTAAAAGACACGACTACAAGCAAATATGCAGAATATAAAGTGCTTGTAAATTCAAGGGGATATATTTATCAAAGCACTAAATGCGGAGACGTTCCCGGGTCGTATGCCGTTTATTACAAAGAGGTAGACAAGGACGGTAAAACGTTGAAGGTTTACAAAGACACCTATGACAATAACGGATATTTTGTTCATAGGAAAATTAAATAGGTGAGGTGAAGTATGAATAACGAAACGATTTACAGGCTTTTAAAATGTGAAATTACTTGGAAGGAAGCGGCAAAAAAAGAGCGTTGCGGCTCTTACGTTATTGTCGGAACGGAGGAGTTTCACGTCGACGTCGACAATATTATGACGGCGATTGACGCTTGCTTAAACGGTAAATACACTATGCAGGATTTGATAGATTGGGCAAACGTCATTAGATTTTCTGACGTTTTTAGTTTTGAAACAAAACATTCCGAGTGCATTATCGGCATTTTGGACCGCATCGAAGAGTCGGACGAGAAAAACAACGAATTGAACCGTGCCGATTTGAATTTAATGAAAGAGAAGCTGGAGAGAAACGAACAGTGGTAGCGAGCTTTGTCGGTTCAAACTACCCCGAAAGTATTTTTGTGAAAAGACGTGCGGCACTTTGTAATCGTATTTTACTAGACGGTAGGGGATATAGCATATAAAAACAACGGCGGTTGAAGGCTCAATCGTCGTTGTTTTTTTGCCGTTTTTGCGCGTTGTTTTTTTGTAATTAAATGCCGCTAAGCCACGTTGTTTTTTTTTGTAATTAAATGCCGCTAAGTCACGTTGCTTTTTTTGTAATCAGTCGCCGTTGGACGGTGTTGCTTTTTGTCGTTAATCGACGTTTTCGTTTGAGTTTTTATTGTCGGTTTCGCCGTCGATTTTGTCGGCGTTCTCGTCGTGCGATTTTACGGGAGCGTCGTAATTTTCCGTGGGCGTATGCGAGTTTTCGTTACCGTTTTCGGTTTCCGTTACGATATTTTCGGTTTGAGTTTCGGCGTTTTTATCGGTGCTGTCTGCTTCGGCTTGCGTGCGTAAGGAGAACAGGTCGGGGCGTTTCAGTCGCAGCGCCGCGACGAAAATACCGACGAACAGCAACACTATCGATTGGAATTGCGAGGGCGAGAGTCCCGGAATGAACGAGCCGCGATAGTCGTCGCGAAAGAACTCGATTATAAAGCGGAAAATCGAATAGCCGACGGCATAGGCGGCGAGGTTGAAGCCCCTGACTTTATCGGACAGCGTAAACCACAGAAGTACGCCGAAGAGGACGAACAGAAACGCGGCTTCGACGGCTTGGGTGGGGATGACTTTGGCTCCCACAGAGGGAATGTAAACGCCGCCGTCCGACGGTTTGCCGTAGCAGCAGCCGGCGAGGAAACAGCCTATTCTTCCGATTGCGTGGGCGAGAGCTATGCAGGGCGCGGCGAGCTCGGCTACGGGCAGCAGCGCGGCTTTGCGCTCCGGTTTTTTGGACAGAAGTCCGAACAGAACGAACGTGACCGCGCCGCCGATAAGTCCGCCCATAAACGTCAATCCGCGGAACTCGAATTTGCCGGTATCGATAAGGTTGTAGACGGCTTGAAAAAGAAACGCCGAGCCTAATCCCACGGCGATTGATACAATCGCGGCGGTGGCGTAGTAGTCGTAGATTTTGCCCGGCACTCGCTTTTTGGCGCAGAGGAAGCGGAACAAAAGCACGGCTGCGAGTACGCCGATTATCATCATTACCGAATAGGACGGTATTTTTCCGAAAAGATAGGGGTGCATCTAGTTTTTTTCCTCATGCTTGTCGTTACGTCTATAATAGCACGCGAGCCGTAGCCTTGTCAACGCTTTATCTTTACCAAAGTAAAGCAAAGGCGGCGAAACGCCTTGACTTTATCGCGCGAGTATATTATAATTAGGCGTAGCTTTGAGAGCGCCGAGACGGCACGGAGGCGGCGATTGCCGAAAGGCTTGCCGCGGCGGCGAACGGGACTACTCGCATCGCCCGAAAACGGAGGAACCAAATGAAAATCGACAAAGAGGAAATATTGCATATCGCGTCGCTCAGTCGGCTGAGATTTACCGACGAGGAGCTTTGCGATATAGGCGAGCACCTTGACAACACGCTGGAGCGTTTTCGCGCGCTGGACGCGGTGGACGTGTCCGACGTGCCGCCAACGGCGCACATTCTGCCGTACACGAACGTGCTTCGCGACGACGTGCCCGGCGACTCCACGGACAGAGCGGAGCTGCTTGCGAACGCGCCCGAAACCGACGGCGAGGCTTATATCGTGAAAAGGGTGGTGGAATAACGTGAACGACTTGCTTAAACTCAGTCTTATAGAGGTAAAAAACGCGATTGCCGAAAAGCGCGTTTCGGCGACGGAAGTAACGAAAGCCGCGCTTGACAGAATCGACGAGGCGAGCGAGCTCAACGCCGTGCTTACCGTCGACCGCGAGGGCGCGCTGGCGGCAGCGGCGGCAGCCGACGAGAAGCTTAGCCGCGGCGAGAGCGCAGGCAGGCTGGGCGGCGTGCCCGTCCTCGTAAAGGACAATATTTCCACTCGCGGAGTGCGCACCACTTGCGCCTCGAAATTTATAGAAAACTATGTGCCGCCCTTCGACGCGACGGTTGTGAAAAAGCTGAAGGAAGCCGGTGCGGTAATTTTGGGCAAAACCAATATGGACGAATTCGCAATGGGTTCGTCCAACGAGAACTCGGCGTTCGGTTTCGTAAGAAACGCCGTAGACTCCACGCGCGTTCCCGGCGGAAGCAGCGGCGGCTCGGCGAGCGCGGTTGCGGCGTTCGAGGCTTACGGCTCGCTGGGTTCGGACACGGGCGGAAGCATACGCCAGCCGGCTTCGTTCTGCGGCGTGGTGGGATTAAAGCCGACGTACTCGGCGGTTTCGCGCTACGGACTGATTGCGTTCGCTTCGTCGCTCGACCAGATTGGACCGCTCACGCGCACCGTCGCCGACAACGCGCTGCTGTTCGACGTAATCGCCGGACACGACCCGATGGATTCGACGTCCTCGCCCGAGAAAATCGACTATACCGATTATGAAATCGGCGTAAAGGGAATGACGATAGGCATACCTAAGGAGTTTTTTGCAAAGGACTTTTCGCCCGTCGTGCGCGAAAAGGTAATGGATGCCGCGGCTTTTTACGAGAAGAGCGGCGCAAAGCTCAAGGACGTTTCAATATCCTCGTTCGACGCGGCGCTCGCGACCTACTATGTGCTGGCGTGCGCGGAGGCGAGCAGCAATCTCGCGCGCTTCGACGGCGTGAAGTACGGCGAACGCGTGGAGGGCGCGGACTATATCGACTCTTATTACAGGTCGCGTACCGCAGGCTTCGGCGCGGAGGTCAAACGCCGCATAATGATAGGCAACTATGTGCTGTCGAGCGGCTATTACGACGCTTATTACCTCAAAGCGTCCAAGGTCAGGACAAAGATAAAAGCCGACTTCGACGCGGCGCTTAGGGGTTGCGATTTGCTTTTAGGTCCCACTTCGCCCACTACGGCGTTTGAAATCGGCAAAAAGGTCAAGGACGTGACGGAAACGTACATGTCGGACATCTTCACCGTGCCCGTCAACATCGCTGGGCTTCCTGCAATCAGCATACCGTGCGGCACGGACGGACAGGGCTTGCCGATAGGCTTGCAGCTCATCGGGCGCGCGTTCGGCGAGAGAACGCTGTTCGGCGCGGCGGAGGCTTTTGAAAAGGAGAACGCGTGATGACGAGCGATTACGAAATTACCATAGGTCTTGAAATACACTGTGAGCTGAAAACTGCAACTAAGATTTTTTGCTCATGCCCGAACGTTTTCGGCGGCGAGCCCAACACGCATTGCTGCCCGATTTGCTCCGGTTTTCCCGGAACTATGCCCGTTCTTAACCGCAAAGCGGTGGAGTACACGGTGAAAGCAGGGCTCGCGCTCGGCTGCGAAATCGCGCGTTACAGCAAGTGGGACAGGAAAAATTACTTCTATCCCGACCTTCCCAAGGCGTGGCAGACCAGCCAATACGACTTGCCGCTGTGCCGCGGCGGCGGAATTTCCTTTACGTCGGACAACGGCGAAAAAAGGTTCGTGCGGCTCAATCGTATTCATCTCGAAGAGGACGCAGGCAAGCTGATTCACGAGGGCGGAGTGACGCGCGTGGACTACAACCGCTGCGGAGTGCCGCTCATCGAGATAGTCACCGAGCCCGACATTCACTCGCCCGAGGACGCCGTGGCGTTCCTCACCGCGCTGAAAAGCATAATCAAATACACGGGCGTGAGCGATGTGAAGATGCAGGAGGGCAGTCTGCGCTGCGACGTCAACCTGTCGGTGGCGAAAAAGGGCGAACCGTTAGGCACGCGCACCGAAACCAAAAATCTGAATTCGTTCCGCGCGGTGCTGCGCTCGTGCAAGTACGAGGCGGAGCGACAAATCGAGCTTATCGAGAGCGGCGAAGCGGTTAAGCAGGAAACGCGGCGGTGGGACGACGCGTCGGGCGTGGGCAGCAGCATGCGCGGCAAAGAGGACGCTCACGACTACCGGTACTTCCCCGAGCCCGACCTCATGCCCGTCGTCATGACCGACGAGGATGTGGAAAAAATACGCGCGACGGTGCCGGCGCTTCCCGGCGAGCGCGTGGAAAAATACACGAAAGAGTACGGCTTGTCGGACTACGACGCCGCGCTTCTCACCGCCGACGTGGCGATTGCGGACCTTTTCGACGGCACCGTAGCGGTGGGAGCGGCTCCCAAAAAAGCCGCCAACTTCATCATGGGCGACGTGATGAGGCTGGGTAAAGCTCCGGGCGCGGAGGACGTGAACGTTCGCGTTTCGCCCTCGCAGCTCGCGGAAATGCTGAAGCTCGTGGACGAGGGCGCGGCAAGCCTCGCCGCCGTGCAAAAGGAAATTCTGCCGCGCGTGTGGGACACCGACAAATCGCCGTCGGTCGTGCTCGACGAGCTGGGGCTTCGTCAGTCCAACGACGCAGGCGAGCTCGAAGCGGTGGTGAAAGGCATAATCGACGCTAACCCGAAGGTTGTCGCCGACTACCTCGCCGGCAATCAAAAAGTCGTTTCCTTCTTTGTGGGACAGGCGATGAAGGCAACAAAGGGCAAGGCTAACCCGAAAATGGTGAGCGAAATTCTGGGCAAACTGCTGAAATAGCGGGTAGTAGAGAATAATTGCAATAAAGATAATTATCCATACCATGTATGGGGTTTCACGAGCAAAGGTCATCGTCAAAAAAAAGGACGATGACCTTTGCTCTCATAGATTGCTTCCGCATTCGCCTTATTTTCAGAAAAATCTTGCAATTGCGGCGAAGTAATGATATACTTATATAAATAAACGCAAAATCTGCGACGGAACGGAGGTGACGGAATGAACGGCAAAAACCTGCGAAAAGTAATATTTGCGACGGCGATGACTCTCGTTATCGCTTTGTCGGCGTTTGCGACGGTCGGCGGCGAGCCTGCACTCGCGAACTCGGCGCAGCGGCACTGGTACGGTACCGACTCGTCGGGCGTGGGAGTCCGGGAAGAGAATTGCCCGCTCGAAGTCGAGTCGGAAATTCTCACCTTCGATATACAGGAATTCCCGAAGAACTATTACGTCGAAGATGAGCCGGTCGACTACAACGCGCGCGTTACGGCGGAATATCGGTTCTATAACCCAGCCGATTACGACGTGACGGCGACGCTTGTGTTTCCGTTCGGTCAGACCCCGAGTTATCTCACTCCCGGCGCGTTCGACAAGATTGCCGACAAATACGACGTAAAGACAGACGGCGAAACAGTCGCGTCGAAGATACGCCACACTTATTATCCGTACTATTCCGACTTTAAGGTCGAAGAAATAGCAAGGATCCGCGACGACTACGACGAGAGCGGGTTTTACAGGCGCGATCTGCCGGTCACGGCTTATACCTTCCGATTTTCCGGCATCGCCGCCGAAGACCGCACGGCTTACGCGTCGATCGTAATAAAGGACGAGAACAACAACGCCAAGTACGTCGTTACGGAAATGAACGGCAGTTCTTCGGTTTTCGGCGGAACCAGAGTGGGCGGGTTTGTGCAAAACGGCGACAAGAAGATCGTTTACGTTCTCGGCAGCGGCGACGAGATGACCGCCGACAGATGGACGATATATAAAGACGGCGGCGAGAAGAAGAAAATATCGGGCGACGTCACGCTGGAATCCGTCGATACGCTCACGTTTGCCGATCTGGTTTTCGACGGGTATGACGAGACAAACGGAATCTCGCGCGTCGACTGGTACAACGCGCTTACGGACAGTTGCAAAAATTCGTCCGCAGGCAACGGTACGGTAATATTGTTTTTTGGCGGAAGAAGATTTAACCGCCTGAGTGACTTGAGTTTTATGCGCTGGTACGAGTATGAAATGACGGTGCCGGCAGGCGGCAGGGTGACGAACACGGTCACCGCGCCGGTATTTCCCGCCATCGACATGGGTTATTCGCCCGGCGTATATACCTATAATTACCTGCTTTCTCCCGCTTCCACGTGGGCGAAATTCGGAACGCTCGACGTCAGGATAAACACGCCGTTCTATATTTATTATCCCTCGTCGAGTTACGACGGGAACACGGGAGCGAAGGGCTGGACGGCAGTCGAAAACGGGTATACGCTGAATTACGACGCTTTGCCCGACGGGGAACTCAGGTTCGTGTTATGCTCTTCCGAGTCGCCGTCGCGCGCCATGTACTACCGCGGCGCCGGAGTGGTGATTGCGATCGTAACGGCAGTTATACTGCTTGCCCCGCCTGCGATATTGGCGGTCGTGGTGATTTTTGCGCTCGTTTACGGCGGAATAAGGAAGAAAAAACGTGAAAAGAGCGGCGAGAATAAGGGCTTGGGCGCGAATAAACCGAGCGATTATTTCGGCGAGGGCGACGGTTATCCGGACGAACCGCAAAAAAGCAAGCCCGACTGCGGCGAGCAAACGAAAAACGATAACCCCGATAACGAAGAAAACAAACACGAAGATTAAAGACGATAGAAAAAGTCAAGAAATCGATTGATTAGTAAATATTTTTGTTTTGACATAAACAATGATTTGCTATAAACTATTCATAAACACAGTACGAGCGGCAGGGGAAACCTTGCCGCATATCAAGGAGTTTACGATGAAAGAAAATATCAACGTTTCCGTGCCCCGTCCCGAGTTCCCCGATCCGCAGTTAAGACGCGAAAATTGGCTTAATCTGAACGGCGAATGGGAGTTTGAAATCGATTTTGCCGGCGACAAGTACTCGCACAGCGAATGCAACTTTCAGACCGAGCATTTATCCGGTAAAATAATCGTGCCGTTCGCACCCGAGAGCGAGCTGTCGGGAGTGGGCTACAAGGGATTTATGGACGCCGTACTTTACCGCCGCGACCTTAAGTTTCCGGCAAGTTTCGACGGCAAGCGCAAGATACTGCATTTCGGCGCAGTCGACCATAGGGCTTATGTGTATGTAAACGGCAAGTTCGTGGGAATGCACGCCGGCGGCTATTGGCCGTTTAGTTTCGATATTACCGATTACCTCACGGGCGAGGGCGATTACCTCACGGTGCTCGCCGAGGACGACATGAGGAATGGCAAGTACGGCGCAGGCAAGCAGTCGCCCACGACCAATTCGCGCGGCTGCCACTACACGCGCACCACGGGCATCTGGCAGACGGTGTGGGTGGAGGCTGTCGAGGCTCAGCACGTCGACTTTTTCCGCCTGACTCCCGTCATCGAGAGCTCGGTTCTCGCAGTCGAACTCAATACTTCGCGCGCCGAGGACGTCACGCTTACCGCCACGGCTAGCTTTGACGGCAAGATTGTGGGAGAAAAGACGGTAAGCTTTTGTTGCGGTCACGTCGCTTTCGACCTCGAGCTTAGCGAATTGCACTTGTGGGATTTGGGACAAGGCAACCTTTACGACCTTAAATTCACGCTGAAATCGGGCGAAACGATGCTCGATGAAGTGTATTCCTATTTCGGCATGCGCTCGGTGGCGCTCCGCGACGGCAAGTTCTACCTCAACGGACGTTCGGTTTTCGGCAGGTTCGTGCTCGACCAGGGCTTTTATCGCGACGGCATTTACACCGCGCCCGACACGAGCCGCTTCGACGAGGACGTCAGGCTATCGATGGAAATGGGATTCAACGGCGCGCGCTTCCACGAAAAGGTTTTCGAGCCGCTCGCGCTGTACGCCGCCGACAAAGCCGGCTATATGGTGTGGGACGAGTACCCCGACTGGAACATTCACAACGACGACTTTACCTGCCTCGAAGAGATTATTCCCGATTGGCTTTCGGAAATTCGCCGCGATTATAACCACCCGTCGATTATCGGCTGGTGCTGTCTGAACGAAACGTGGGACCGCATCGGCGCGGACGGCAGGCGGTTTCAGCAGGACAACCGAATGCTCGACGTGCTGTATCGCGTGGTCAAGAGTCAGGACAATATGCGCCCCGTCATCGACACGAGCGGTAACTTCCACGTCGTGACCGACACTTTCGACATTCATTGCTACGAACAGGACCCCGAGAAGTTTAAAAAGTACTATGAGGAAGCGGACGGACTGTACGTCAATTTCCCCGACCGTCAGAAGTACAACGGCACGCCCTATTGGGTGTCGGAGTACGGCGGAATCAAGATGCCGGGCGACGAAGCCGGCTGGGGTTATGGCAATACGCCCAAAAATCGCGAGGAATTTCTTTCGCGCTATAAGGGACTGACCGACGTGCTGCTAGACAACCCCAAGTGCTGGGCGCTTTGCTACACGCAGCTTTACGACGTGGAGCAGGAGGTCAACGGACTGTATTTCTACGACCGCTCCGACAAGTTTACCGCCGAGGAAAAGAAGTTTTTGCGCGCGGTAATGGAGAGAAAGGCTGCCGTCGAGAAATAAAATCAAGGGGGCGTAATTGCCCCCCATAACCCGAAATTTAGGGACGGGGCCGTAATTGCCCCCCCCCGCAAGCCCGAATTAAAAGTAGCGTTATTTTTGCGTTAAAGCAGGTAACGCTATTTTTAATTTTGCGTGGTAGAAATTTTAATTATAACGGTGCGGCTTTTACTACATTAGCAAGAAAGAAATAATACTACTTTTTTTCAATCGAAGAAAAAAGCAGCAAAAAAAGTCTCCCTTGTACACTTGCGGCTGTGTCCCCGAACCCTCGCAACGCTTTTTGCGTTATTCTACCGTGACCGACTTTGCAAGGTTTCTCGGCTTGTCGATGTCCAGCCCTTTGGCGGCGGCGACGTAGTACCCGAAGAGCTGCAAAACGACGGCGGTGAGCACGGGGGCGAGCAGGGGATTGCAATCGGGCAGAAAAACTGTGTGCGCGGCTTTTTGTTCGACGCGCGCGTTGGACTTCGATGCTACGGCAATCACGCTCGCGCCGCGCGTCGCGACTTCGACGACGTTGGACAGCGTTTTTTCAAACAGCTCGGGGTCGACGGCGATTGCGACGACGGGCGAGCCCTTTTCGATAAGCGAAATCGTGCCGTGCTTTAATTCGCCGGCAGGATAAGCTTCGGCGTGAATGTAGGAGATTTCCTTCAGTTTCAGCGCGCCTTCGAGAGCGGAAGCGTAGTCCATGCCTCTGCCGATAAAGAACGCGTCGCGCGCGCCGGCGTACTGCGAGGCGAGGTATTGGATTTTTTCGGGCGCGGACAGGATTTCGCCCACGGCTTCGGGCAGCTTTTTCAGCGAATCGAGCGCGCCGCGGTACTGCTCGGGCGAAACGCTGCCGATTTTCTCGGCGAAGAAAAGCCCTATGAGATAGAGCGCGGCGACCTGCGTGGTGTAGCCCTTGGTGGTGGCGACTGCGATTTCGGGACCGGCGAGAGTGTAGAGAACGTCGTCGGCTTCGCGCGCAATCGACGAGCCGAGCACGTTGACTACGGCAAGAGTGCGACTACCCAGCCGCTTGGCTTCGCGGAGCGCGGCTAGCGTGTCCGCTGTTTCGCCGCTCTGGGAAATAACCACGGTCAGCGTGTTCTCGCGCACTATGGGCTTGCGGTAGCGGAACTCGGAGGCGAGGTCGACTTCGACGGGAATACGGCAAACGCGTTCGATAAAGTACTTGCCGATAATGCCCGCGTGGTAAGCCGAGCCGCAGCCTATGATATTGATTTTTGACAGGCGTTTGATTTCGTCCGCAGTGAATTTTATGTCGTCGAGAACGATTTTGTCGTCCTTTATGCGCGAGGAAAGCACCGCCGTCAGCGCGCGCGGCTGCTCGTGTATCTCTTTCAGCATAAAGTGCGGATAGCCGTTCTTTTCGGCGGTAGCCTCGTCCCAATCGACGACTACGGCTTCGCGCTCGATTTTCTCCATGTTGCGGTTGAAAATGTCCACCGCCGAGCCCGAAACGCGCACGATTTCGCCCTCGCCGAGCAGAATAAAGCGGCGAGTGTGGCGGAGAAGCGCCGGCATATCGGAGGCGACGAAATTCTCGCCGTCGCCCAGCCCCACGACGAGCGGACTGTCCTTGCGCACCGCGTAGAACGAGTCGGGCGTGAGCGAGCACAGCACGCCGAGCGCGTAGGAGCCCACCAGCTTGTTCAGCACTTTGCGCATGCAGTCGAGCATATCTCCGTCGTAGTAGTGCTCGAGAAGGTGCGCGATAACTTCGGTGTCGGTTTCCGAGCGGAACTCATAGCCGCGCGCGATAAGAAACTCCCTAAGCTCGATGTAGTTTTCGATAATTCCGTTGTGCACGACTGCGAACTTGCCGTCGCGCGACAGGTGCGGATGCGAATTGACGTCGTTCGGCTCGCCGTGAGTAGCCCAGCGCGTGTGTCCCACGCCCACGTTACCCGAAAGCGCCTTGCCGCCGTCGGTTGTGTCCACGAGCGCGGACAGCCGCCCTTTGGCTTTGACCACCTCGATTTTGCCCGTTTCGTCCATTACCGCGACGCCGCTCGAGTCATAGCCGCGATATTCGAGTTTTTTCAATCCGTCGATAAGCACCGGCGCGGCTTGTTTCCGCCCGGCAAATCCTACGATTCCGCACATGTTTTCTTATTCTCTCCGTTTGTAATAATATTTCGCACGCTTTTCGGCACGCCCTCGGCCGCGGTCGGTTGCTCCGCTAAGCCTCGGGCGTCGGTTCTGCCGACGTAGGCGTTCGATTTCGTTGTGTAGCGTGGCAATTATATCGTATTCGCGTTCTCTCCCGTGCGGTACGAATTTTGCCCGTAAATTCCTCGGCGGCTATTCGGTCTTGCCGTCCTCGCCGTCGTTTGTCGTTGTCTCTGCGGCTTCGGTCTTAGGCTTGTGAATAATCACCTTGACAATCAGCGCAATCACCACTACGATTGCGATAATCGCCAGCGCGAGTATAATGTAATTGATGTAAGCGTTGAAGAAGCGGCACAGCAGCAGGATTATAAGGCTCGCCACGAGGTTGCCGCCGATTACCGACGCCACGGCTTTGCCGTAGGGCAGCTTGACGATGGAAGCCACCGCCGAGCCCGTCCACACGCCCGTGAGCGGCAGGGGTATCGCCACGAAAACGAACACGCCCAGCATTTTTTTAAGGTCGCTCTTGCGCTTTGCCTCGGGCGAAACGGCTTCTTCGCCGCCGCCGTCGCCCACCGACTTACTCTTGCTTTCAAATTTCTCGTAGATTACTTCGCCCAGACGGTGGAAAAGCTTGGTTTTCGCCAGCCATTTCACGAACGGTATCAGCGCCAGCAGAAGCAGCGGCACGATGAGCGACGAGCCGATAAAGGCGAAAGCCCACGACTTGACGTAGCTCATGCCTAAGCCCAGCCCTATGGGAATGGCGAGGCGTGCCTCGACAATCGGCAGAATCGCGATGAGCGTGGTTACTATTTCGGGGTACACGAAGACCCGGTTGAGGAAATCGAGCACCGCTTGTATGATTTTATCGGTCATAAATGAAGCTCCGGTTGCAGCGCCTGCGGCATGTCGCGCGGCGAAGCTGCGGCATATAATAACCTTGCGAGCGAAAAAAACGTCGTTTGCCGCCCTGAAGGTCGCGGTTTATATTTTACTATATTCCCGAATGTTTGTCAATATAAGCGCGTGCACTTGACAAAATACGTCGTAAAATATTAAAATAGAAGAGTCGTATCGTCGCGCAACCGAATTTTGCGGCGTTCGGCGAAAAGGAGAATAAGAGTATGGGTAAATATTTCGGCACGGACGGAATAAGAGGTAAGTACGGCGAAAAGCTGGACGAGGCGCTTGCCTACAAGACGGGGCTTGCGCTCGGCGAGATTTACGGCGGCGGAACGTTCGTCGTGGGGCGCGACACGCGCGTTTCGGGCGAGGAGTTGGAAACCGCGCTTGTCAAGGGACTCACGGACATGGGCGGCGAGGTTATGCTACCCGGCATAGTGCCTACGCCTGCGGTCGCGATGCTCGCCAAAAAGCACGGCGCGGCTTGCGGCATAATGATTTCCGCCTCGCACAATCCGCCCGAGTATAACGGTATCAAAGTGTTCGACGGCAACGGCGTCAAGTACAGCGAGGAGCAGGAGGGCAGCGTCGAGTACTATATCGATAATCCGCCCGTGATAAAAGGCGGCGGCAAGGTTTACAGCGGCGGCAACGGCAGAGCGGAGTATATAGATTACGTCGTCGGCGCGGTGAACGCCGATTTCAGAGGACTTAAAGTTTGGCTCGACTGCGGCTACGGCGCGGCTTCCACCGTTGCCGAGGAAGCGTTCCGCCGCTTGGGCGCGACCGTCATGGTGGATAACTGCAAGCTGCGCGGCGAAAAAATTAACAGCGGCTGCGGCGCGCTTCACCCCGATTACGTCCGCAACAGCATGAAGGGCAGCGATTGCAGGCTGGGCTTCGCGTTCGACGGCGACGCAGACAGGCTCAGCGTGGTCATGGACGGCGAAATCATCGACGGCGACACCGTGCTTTATAATATCGCAAAGGGCATGGAGATTAAAGACGGCGTTGTCGTGGGCACAATCCTCAATAACCTCGCGCTCGAAAACAAGCTGCGCGAAAACGGCAGGCGGCTCGTGCGCACGCCCGTCGGCGATAAGTATATTTGCGACCTCATGTTCAGAAAAGGCTATAATATCGGCGGCGAGCAGAGCGGCCATTATATCGTGTATCCTGCCGCGACTACCGGCGACGGGCTGATGAGCGCTATGTTCCTCGCTAAGTCGCTGTACAACGGCGGCGAACTCGCTAGTATGGAAAAGCTTGCGCTCGTGCCGCAAAAGGCGATTGCCGAGTATGCCGACCCGTCGATAATGTACGACAAGACCATGCGCGAAATGATAGAAGCCGCCGAAAATCGGCTCAGCGAAAACGGCAGAATTATCGTGCGCATGAGCGGCACCGAACCGAAAGTCCGCGTAATGGTGGAAAGCAGCGACGCCGCGCTCGTCGACGAGATTTTAGGCGAGTTTAAGAAGTATATAAATAATAGAGTTGGTTGATTATAGCTTAAAAGGATAATTACTTGTTTACTGTGGGCGATTCCACGAAACGAGCGAACGCGGGTTGCGTTCGCTCGTTTCTGCGAATGACGGTAAAAACGTGGACTTCTCGTTAGATTTTAAAATTATAACGCGCAGTCTCCGGTTTAACGGGCATTCAGAGCGGGGCGGTACGCTACGCGTGGAATCCCCGATAGCAGAAAAGTAAATGATCCTTTCAAACGAAAACAAAAAAACGGGCGGGGCTTACGTTCAGGTAAGTCCCGCCCGAGGGGTTGCGTTTATACGCGTATTGCTAACTTGATATCAGCAGGTGAACACGATGGTGTATTGAGTGCCGGCTGCGTCGCTGTAGTGGAAGCAAGCGTACTGGTCGCCGGTTTCGGAATCGAAATACGATTCGAGGTTACCGAAAGCGCTGCCTTCAACCTTGACGGTATGAAGGACTTTGCCGTCGTAGTTCGTGAACGTGTAGTTGCGTTCGTCGTCGGCTTTCACAATAATGCCGCTGTAATCGCTGCCGTTGAGAAGGCGTTCGTTGTCGAGCTTAACGATCTTGGTGCCTTCGAGGTTATCTTTGCTGACGATCATCGGGGTTTCGGTATCGCCGTTGTCTTTGGTAACAGAGGCAACCGCGTAGTTGCCGTAGAAGTCAAGACCGGAACGAGAGTCGTAATAAGAGGGGTTCGTGTACTGATTCTTGAACACGACTTTGCCGTCGTAATCGACCGCCATAGTCTTGCCGCCTTTGTTGAAGATAACGAGACCGAGGTTATCGTTGATTTCATAAGTAGCGGAATTAAAAGAAGCGACGATTTCGAGTTTTTCGTTGTAGATATAGGTGTTGCCGTCTTCGACGTCGATAAAGCGGTTTTCTTTAAGTTTCGCAACGTTGTTGGTACTGAAACTGAACGGCTTGCCGGTGAAGTCGTAGCCGACTTTCATATCTTTGTCGACGATAAGAAGCATACTGGAAGAATTGGTGATGGCAACGCCGTCGGTCTTGCCGTAAGCGGCAACGCGCATAGCGTCGTACTTTTTGTCTGCGTGGTTGTAAATGTTGCCCGCTTGGAAAGGAATGTAACCGAGTTCGACTTTAGAAGTTTTGTTCTTCTTTATGTCGTATCTGTAGGTGGTAACGTTGTACTTTTTAGCGGTGGCATTATTGTCGGAGTCGGTTTGAACGACGAAGTTATAGCCTTTTACCGCGTCGTAAACGACGGGTTCGAGTTCATTGTAGTAGAAGTACTTATCGACGAAATCGAGGGGCATACCGTCGGTGATAGTCAGTTCGCCGGATTTAGCGCCGTTTTTGAAGAAAGTATAAGTATAACTATATGTGCCGTCGATTTCGCTGGAAGCGCGAGTGTAGGTGTAAGTATAGCCTTCCATATCGGCATACGGAACGACAGCGTTGGTGTAGTACACGGGAGAGGGATCTTTTGCGTTGATAACGGAGCCTACGGTGACGTTGGTGCTCTTGAAGTCTTCTTCCGCGATTTCTTTATAAGTCTGTCTTGCGTCTGCGGTAGCTTCGGTCTTAACGTAGTATTTGTAAGAACTCGTTTCCGCGTCCGCGCTTGCTGTATATTCGTATCTGTAGGCGGAAACGCGTTTGCCGTTTACGTATCCGGAGACGGTGCTATAGGTGATCTCGCTGTAAGACGTGAACGAAGTGAGCAGATTGAGGTTTACTCTCTCGTAAATGTCGTAGGACTTGCTGCCGTTCTCGTTGTTGGAATAGCACGCAATCAAACCGTTGTTGTAATCGTTGATGCTGTCGTACGCTTTGTCGGCGTAACGAACGGTGTGAGCGACGAAGTCGTAGAGTACCGAGCCGTTTTCGGTGTACTTCTTTCCGTATCTCTTTTCGCCGAGGTTGTCGCCGAGCGTGGCGAGATTTCCGGTTTCGACGGTAGCGGTGGTGAACGCCTTTTTAGAGTTGCTCATTTTCACGCCGCCGTAGACGTCGGACGCAGCGATTGCGTAATCGTTGAGATCCAACTTTTTCGTGGTCGAGTAGCCTTTGCCGTTGCCGCCGCAGCCTACGAGCGGAACGCACGCAAGCGCAAGCACAAGCAAAAGGGCGACCAAAGTCTTCTTTTTCATTGTTTACAAGTCCTCCTGAACTTATTTTAGGTATTTTTACCTTATGTATGAATTATACGATGAATGGTCGGCGCGTGTCAAGGTTCTGAACATAATTTTTCAAAATTTCCGACAAATCTTTTTGATTTCGGCTTTGAATTTGACGGTTCGTCTACGCTTTTTCGCGGACATGCGGCAAAGCGAGATAAATCGTTGACAAAACGAGGGGCAGGGGTTATAATGTATAAGTTGCTTTATGCTCTTTTTCGGGCAGGGGTGACGCGGCGGAAGCGAGGAGAGAACGGAGCTTCGCCGCGGACTAGAAATGTCAGAGGAAATCGAAATGGAAACCGAAAGAGAATTTTCGTTCAAGAGCTATTTTATCTACGCCGTGAGGAAGTGGATAGTGCCGGTGCTGTGCGTGCTTATCGGCGTGGGTGCAGGCGTGTACTATTCGCTCTCGTACAAGACGACCAACATTATAATGTACGAGGGCGTGCTGCGCTTCGAGGTCGACGAGTACAGAACGCTGTACTACGGTCAGACCCAGCTCGGCGACGGCGAGTACAGCGTTTGCGAGGCGAAGGGACGTTCTATGATAGACGTCGCGGCTACGCCCAAGCTCAAATCGCAGGTGTATAAGAAAGTCAAAGGCGAGATATATCCCGACATAAACTCGGAAGCGGAGAAGCGAAACAAGTTTTTCTCTAATTTAAAGATAACGCGCGACAGCAACTTTTCGGTGCGCGTCGACTTTGCCTACGACATCGTGCGCGACGAGGACAAGAAGATTGCCTACCACGTGGTCAGCACCTATCTGTGCGAAGCGGAGCTCGACATAAAGACGGCTAATCCGGGGCTTTACGAAAAAATAGCCGCAGCCGAAGCCGCCGGCACCAAGGTGGACGTAATCCACGAGTCGTCAATCGACGAGAACTACGACACGGCTGAGTTCAGCGGACTTACGCAGAGCAACAGCAAGCCCTCGCTTGTGACCAGCTCGCTTATCGGCGGCGTGGGCGGACTTGCGGTGGCGGTCGCGATTATAACGATTTTGTATCTGTGCGACAAGCGTATCAAGAGATTGCAGTACCTCGTTTCCGAGGAGGACGCGCGCGTGTTCTCGGCAGGCGCGGACCCGTATGCGGACGGCTCGCTCGTCAAGCTCGCGACGGCTGTGACTTCCGAAAAGCCCGAAGCGTTGCTTATCGCTTCGATTGTGCCCGACGAGGAAGCGAAAAAGTACGCCGAGGCTTTTGCGGAAGCTCTTTCCGCAACCGGCAAAAAGTCTAAGCTCGTCGAGTTCGGCAAGGGCAAAGAGGATTGGAAAAAGTACTTTGCCGCAGACAGAACGGACGACGAGTTCGAGATATTCTCGTTCGACGGCTCCGAAAAAGGCGCGCTCGGGTTTATCGCGGCGAAAGCCGGCAACGCGTGCTTCGTCGTCAATCAGGCGACGGTCAGGGCAAACGACTTCGCCGCAGCAGTGGACGAGGTGAACGCCGCCGGCGCAAGATACTTCGGCACCGTGCTCTACAACGTGACCGACAGCTATACGGGCTAAGTCTCCGAGGGAAACAGCAAGATGAAGAAGAGAGAGAAGGAAAAAACAAACTCCTCCGCAATGAAGCGTTGGAGGTCGATACTGATTACCGTGCTTTGCGACACGGCGTTCGCGGTGCTTGCCTATTATCTGGCGCGCACGATTATGTTCTTCAAGCTCGACGAGGCTTCTCAGCCGCTCGGCTACAAGGACGCGGAAATCGCGATAGCGGCGGCGGCAATCGTCACCACAATCGTGATGTTCGTCATCTTCGACTGCTACAACGCGCTGTGGCGTTACGCAGGGCGCGTGGAATTCTTTAAGTTTCTGATGTCGTACATCGCGGATTTCGCCGTGCTGTTCGTGTTCAAGATTATTCTTAAAGTAGTCGTCAGCACCGAGGTGTGGGTGCCGCTGATACTTATGTACCTGTTGTTCAGCGCGATTTTCAGCGGTTCAATACGCTTCTTCTACGGCATTGTGCAGTACTTCAAGCACGTCCGCTACATGGTGGACGACAAGTCGATGCCCGGCATGAAGCGCACTATCGTTATCGGCGCAGGATACACGGGCTCGCTCGCGATTAACCGCTTTATCAACAACCCCTCCGACGGCTATTACCCCGTCGCGGTCGTCGACGACGACGTGAACAAGCAGGGCAGGCGCATCTACGGCATCGAGGTCGAGGGCGGCGTGGACCAGATTCCCGAAATCGTCGCGCGCCACAAAGCCGAGGCGTTCGTCATCGCCATTATGAGCATTACGAAGTCGCAGCTTCGCCATATCTACGACGCATGCGCGCCCTTCAATCTACCCATTAAAATCATGCCGTCGATTACCAATGCGAACGAAATGGCCAACAGCGTCAAATCGCTGCGCGACATCAAGATAGAAGAGCTTTTGGGGCGCGACGAGTTCAAGGTCAAGCAGGAGCTTATCGACGTCGCGGTCAAGGATAAGGTCGTCATGGTGACGGGGGGAGCCGGCTCTATCGGCTCTGAGCTCTGCCGCCAGGTGCTCAACTTCGGCTGTAAGCACCTCATAATCTTCGACCAGCACGAGAACGGCATGTTCTTCCTCAATCAGGAGTTCGTCAAAAAGTACGACACCTCGCGCTATACGCTCGTCATGGGCACGGTGCGCGAGCGCGACAAGCTTATCGAGATTATCGGCGAGTTCAAACCCGATATTATTTTCCATGCGGCGGCTTACAAGCACGTCCCGATGATGGAGATTTCCGCCACCGAGGCGATTAAAAACAACGTGTTCGGCACGCTCAACGTCATAGAGGTAGCCGAAAGCATGGGCGTAAAGAAGTTCGTGCTGATTTCCACCGACAAGGCGGTCAACCCGTCAAACATCATGGGAGCCAGCAAGCGTATTGCCGAAATGCTGATTGAAACGCGCGGCAAGACGGGCAAAATGCAGATGGCGGCTGTGCGCTTCGGCAACGTTCTCGGTTCGAACGGCAGCGTCATTCCCGTGTTCCTCAGTCAGATAAAGGAGGGCGGTCCGATAACGCTGACCGACCGCTATATCAAGCGTTACTTCATGTCGATACCGGAAGCCGTAAGGCTGGTGCTCCAAACGGGCGCGTTCGCCGACAGCGGCGAGATTTTCGTGCTCGATATGGGCGAGCCCGTGTATATCTACGACCTCGCGTGCGACCTTATTCGCCTCAACGGTCTTGTGCCCGAGCAGGATATCGAGATTAAGGTCACGGGGCTCAGACCGGGCGAAAAAATGTTCGAGGAGCTTCGCTACGACACCGAAGCGGTGGACACCACCGCACACGAGGGTGTGTTCGTCAATCGCCTCGAATCGATTGACAGGGCGGCGTTCGACGAAAAGCTTGCGCGGCTCAGGTCTTTGGCGTTCGAGGAGGACGTCGAGGGCACTACCGACATGATTTTCACGATTGTGCCCAGCGAGTACCGCAAAAAGAAGGAAAGTCCCGAGGGCTAGTTTCCGCCCGTCCGGCAGTCGGGCTTTAATCGGTAAATCCGCGTTTTGTCCGCGGCGGTTTTTGACTTTTGCCGTAAATCAATAATGAAATTTTTGGATATATTATGCTGGAAAGTATAAGGAAAAACAAGGTAATAGCCGCTGTTGCCGCCTTTATGGACAGGAAGTATTTCCCGTTTATCATGGGCGCAATCATCGCGATTTTACACATAGCCGGGCTTAACGAGGTCGGCTTCGTGTTTGTCGGCGTAGTCCTGTGCTTTATCAATCTTTTCTCGTCCGATACGCGCCCGGCGGTGCCCGTGGTTTTCACCGCGGTGCTCGTCGTTTCCACGCGCTCGGACAAAATGCAGGCTTCGGTGGAGTACTTTACTCGTCCGTCCGTAATCGCCGTGCTCGTGGTCGCGATGTCGCTGATTATAGTTTCGGCGCTGCTGCGGCTGTACTACGACAAGAGCGTGCTCGGTTGCTTCAAGGTGCGCAGACTCAGCTACGGCTTCGCCGCGTTCTCCGCCGCGTTGCTTCTGGGCGGACTCGGCAGTAAATTTTTCGCCGTCGACAGCTGGGCACTCGCCGTCACGATGATACTGACGGGCTTGATACTCTACATGTATTTTTCGGGCACGCTGAAGCGGCGCGATGACGACCTCGAATATCTGGCGTACTGCTGCATGACGACAGCCGCCGTGATAATCGTCGAGCTCGCCGCGCTTTATATCAGAGTATACGAGCCCGGTATGCCGCTCGACTCGTGTTTTAAGAGCAAACTCGTGATAGGCTGGGGCATCAGTAACCTCATCGGCGAGCTGCTGGCGTTTATGCTCGCGCCCGTGTTCCTGCTCGTCTACAAGAAAAACCACGGTTGGCTGTACTATATCTTCGCAATCGCCACACTTGTCGCGATATTCTTCTCGCTCAGCCGCAACGCTCTGCTGTTCGGCAGCTCGGTTTTCGTCGCCATGACCGCGGTTTGCATAGTAAAAAGCCGCAAAAACAGACTAGGCGTTTCGATTTCGGCAGGCGTAGTGCTCGTCGCGTTTATCGTCGCGGCGGCAATCGGACACGACGGCGAGTTGGAAAACAATCTGTTCGCGTTTATCGAAAGAATGGGCATGAACGACAACGGCAGGTTTCGGCTGTGGAAGCAGTACTTCGGCTTTTTCCGCGAGTACCCCGTATTCGGCGCAGGCTTTGCCGCGTGCGGAACGCTGGGCAACGCTACCATGCGGCTTGCGCACGACACGATTTTTCAGCTTCTCGGCAGCTGCGGCGTGGTGGGGCTCGCCGCGCACGTCTATCACAGATGCCAGACGGTCACGCTGTTCGTCAAAAAACCCAATATTTATCGCACGATTTTCGGAGTCGCGCTGCTGGCGTACATAGGCATGGGATTGCTCGACCCGATTTACTTCTTCGCAAACTTCACCATTTACTACACAGTCATTCTCGTGTTCGCCGAAAAGGATTTGGAGCACAGCCTCGCGGCAGACGAAGCGCGGGAAAAGACCGAAACGTCCGAGATAAGCGAGAACTCGGCGGTTGTGCCCGAGCAAGCCGAGGTAAAATAACCTGTTCCGCTTGATTTCGATACGATTTGACGTAACGCGCGAATACGCAGCGGCGTAAAGCGCATAAACGTATAGAAGGGGAACGGCGACTGCGGTTTCGCCGCCGCAAAAATTTGTTACGGAGTGCATAAAATCATGACTAAACCGAGAGTAATATTCCCGTTCACGGAAGCAGGGCTCGGACACATTATGCCGATGCGGAGCATAGCCGACGAGTTCGAGCGGCTGTACGGCGACCGCGTGGATGTCGTGCGCTCGGAGTTCTTTACAGAGGGCGGCAACGAACGCCTTATTAGCTATGAAAAGCATCTTCACGACGAAGTGGTCAAGCATAACGAGCACTCGCTCTACGGCTGGTTCGCCACGTTTTCGATGGATTTCTGGGGGACGAGAATAGCCAGCTGGGCGACTATGCGCAAGTGGATTAGGGGAGCCTACGACGCAGGCGTAAAGCATATCAAGGAGCTAAAGCCAGACCTCGTGTTCAGCACGCATTGGGCGACTAATTACTACGCCTACAACGCTGAGCCCCGTCCGCTCACCGTGATGTACTGCCCCGACGCGCACGTCAACACGCTGTTCCGCTATGCCGCCGACCTCGTGCTCACGTCGATGTCCACGGGCTACGAGCGCGCGCTGAGAATGCATCCCGGAAGATTTAACGCGGACAACTTAAAGCTCGTGCCATTTCTCATTCGCGAGGAAGCGTTTTCCGTGCCGCAGGACAAGACGCTCAACCGCCGTAAGCTGGGCTTCGACGAAAACAAGTTTACCGTCGCGCTCGCCGAGGGCGGCTACGGAATAGGCAAGATGCAAAAAATCTGCGAAGAGGCAATCGAGCGCGATTTGCCCGTCACGCTGGTGCCGATTTGCGGCAAGAACGAGAAGCTTTACGAGTACTTTCTGACGTTGAAGAGCAAGGGAAAACTCGACTTCCGTCCGCAGGGCTTCACGCAGGATATTTTCACGATACTCGCCGCTTCCGATTTGTTCTGCGGAAAGTCGGGCGCGAGCATGATGGCGGAACCGTGCTTTTTCGGCGTGCCCGTCATCGTCACCAAGTACGCCACCAAAATCGAGCAGCTTATCGGCGAGTATTACATAGACGCCGTGGGCAGCGCAATCAAGGAGTTTAACCCCTCGAAAGCGGTGGATTTGATAGAAAAATTTATAGCGTCTCCCGAGCTTTTGCAGCCGTACAGGCTCGCCGCCGAAGCGCAAAGGAGCAATTACGGTCCCGAAAAGACGGCAAGGCTGGTGTACGGACTGCTGAAAACGCGGTTTCCCGAGCTCGGCGACTAGCGGCGCGGCGAAACGGAGCCGCCGCAAGATAATCGGTACGGCAAAAATTCACAGCCGTGAAGAAAAAATCATATATTGTAGGCGTGGCGCATTTCGCGTTACGTCTATTTTTTATGGTTCGGGGCGGTTTCGCGGTGAAGCGCGCCCTCGGGAGGGAGGCGAAGCGATGACGGTTGCGGTATTTTACGGCGGCAGGTCGTGCGAGCACGACGTGAGCGTGGTGACGGGTGTGCAGGCGGCAAAGTTGCTGGCGGTAAGGCACACGGTAATCGCCGTGTATATCGACAGGGATAAGAGCTGGAGCGCGGTGAAGAATTACGACGAGCTTTCCGCCTACGGGTCGGGAAAACTCAAACGCGTACCCGTGTTTTTAAAGCCGGGCGACGATTTTCTGTACGCTAAGAGCGGCAAACGCTATGCGAAAATCGACGTCGCGCTGCTGTGCGTTCACGGCGCGGGCGGCGAGGACGGCGCGCTTCAGGGCGCGTTGGAAACATCGGGAATTCCGTACACGGGCAGCGGCATTGCGGCGAGCGCAATCGGCATGGATAAGCGGCTGAGTAAGCGCGCGTTCGCGGCGAACGGACTGAAAACCGTGGACGGCTTCGAGGTCACGCGAGCCGAGTACGAAAACTCGCTGCGAGAGCTCACCGAACGGGCGGCGGCAATCGGCTATCCGCTTATCGTTAAACCTGCTTCGCTCGGCAGCAGTATAGGCGTTACGAGAGTAAACGGCGGCAGGGAGCTGTTGAACGCGCTCGGCACGGCGTTTTCCTGGGATAACGCGGCGGTGGTCGAGAGGGCGATAGCGGACTTCACCGAGCTCAACTGCGGCGTAATCGGCAGGCACGGCGCGTTCGCGGTCAGCGAGCCCGAATCCCCGTTCACCGAGGGCGAACTGTTAAGCTACGCCGATAAATACGGCGGTGGCGGCTTTAAGGGGCGCGGCTCGGGGCGAAAATTCCCTGCCGACGTTTCTCCCGAGCTTCGCGGTGAGGTGCGGCTGACGGCGGCTAGGGCGTTCGCCGCGGTGGGCGCGAGCGGCGTGGCGCGAGTCGACTTTTTGTACGACAACGCGAGCGGCGAGCTGTTCGTCAACGAGATAAACACCGTGCCCGGCTCGCTGGCGGCGTACCTGTTTCCTTGCGGCTTCCGCTATGAGGGGCTTTCCGCGCTCGAGGAGGAATACGAGAAGGCGAAAACCGTTTCGGCGGCGGTGGGCGACGGCATGGGTAAGCACGGGAAAACGCAATCCGCGCCCTCAAAATACGGCGCAGGCAGCGCGGCGGTTATCGAGGAGCTTCTGGAAATAGCCAAGGAGGACTTTTCCGCTCGCGAAAAGCCGCGCTATCGTTATAACGGCACGCTCTCGCGCGGCAAGGGCTGAGAGGAAAAAACCATGCGGTGGGGAAACTCAATAATTTAATCAAATAAATTGCGGCAGCCGCAGCCTTAAGGTTGACTAAATCGCCGATTCGTGGTAGAATACGCGTGTTGCGGATATAAACGCGAGTAAAGAAACCACGGAGGCGGCTATGGCAAAGATAACCTACAAGACCCCGATTGTCGAGATGCAGGGCGACGAAATGACGAGAGTGCTCTGGGATTGGATTAAAGAGATTTTAATCGAGCCTTACGTCGAGCTCAACACCGAGTTTTACGACCTCGGGCTCGTCAATCGCGAAAAGACCGCCGACAAGGTGACGACAGAGGCTGCGGAAGCGATAAAGAAATACCATGTGGGCGTAAAGTGCGCCACCATTACACCCAACGCTCAGCGCGTCAAGGAGTATAACCTGTCGAAAATGTGGCTGTCGCCCAACGGCACTATCCGCGCGGCGCTCGATGGCACCGTTTTCCGCGCGCCCATTCTCGTTGACGGAATAAAACCGTATATCCCCGGCTGGACTAAGCCCATTACCATTGCCCGTCACGCCTACGGCGACGTTTATCGCAACTGCGAAATCCACGTCGACGGAGCGGCTACCGCCGAACTCGTCGTCAAATACGAGGACGGCAGAGAGGAGCGGAAAAAGATTGCCGATTTCCCGGGAGCGGGCGTGGTGCAGGGCATACATAACCTCGACGCGTCGATAAGCTCGTTCGCGCGCTCGTGCTTCAACTATGCGCTGTCCACACGGCAGGACGTGTGGTTTGCGACCAAGGACACGATAAGCAAGACCTACGACCACCGCTTCAAGGACGTTTTCGCCGAAATCTATGAAGGCGAGTATAAGGACAGGTTTGAAAAAGAGGGCATAAAGTACGAGTACACGCTTATCGACGATTCCGTCGCGCGCATAATCCGCAGCAACGGCGGCTTTATCTGGGCGCTTAAAAACTACGACGGCGACGTGATGAGCGACATGGTGGCGACGGCTTACGGCTCGCTCGCCATGATGACCAGCGTGCTCGTTTCCCCCGACGGCAATTACGAGTTCGAGGCGGCGCACGGCACCGTCACGCGCCACTACTACAAGCACATAAACGGCGAGGAGACCTCCACCAATCCCGTCGCGACTATTTTCGCCTGGAGCGGCGCACTGAGAAAACGCGGCGAATCGGAGAACAACGCCGAGCTCACGGGCTTTGCGGACAGGCTGGAAAAGGCGACTATCGAAACCGTTTCTTCGGGCTTTATGACGGGCGACCTTATCGGGCTTTTCCACAGGGGCGGCGTAACCCCCGAAAAGCTTTCGAGCCGAGACTTCCTGCTTAAAATCGCCGAAAGACTGTGACGCGCGTTATCGTTTCTCACGGCTGTATGCTCGGCACGAGAAGCGACGTGTAGTTTAGTGCGGATTTATTGTCGGCGATTTAATAAAGATTATCGGAAGATATAATATTAAAAGAAGATATAATATTAAAAGAAAGTAAAGAAATCAGGAAGAAGATATAAACGCTTGTTACGGGTAAAACCGTCGCAAGCGTTTTTTTGTATCGAGTAATTGTTTTAACGGGTAATACCTCGCTCCATGCATGGAGCGAATGCCGACCCTATACGTCATTCCGAGGCTCAGCCAATGAATCTAACGAATCGCAAAAATATAATAAATGCGTTTACGGCCGGATTCTCAGGGCTGCGCCGTCGCTCCGCTTATAATGACATAAGGTTTTATTATTCTTATATCCTGTCGTTTCGGTGACTTGCTTAGCTTTATATTCTTACCCGGGGAATGGCGGAGGCGTTTATATTTTCCCGAAACGGAAAAACGCGGTCGTCATTTTCTGTGTTGATTTTTCGCGGAAAATTTTTGAAAAAGTATTACGAGTAAATGCAATATTGACAATATGCTGTCACGTTATTTTCGCTATATTATGGGTGAAATTGAAAACGCGCCGCGGAAATGCCCCTTCGGCGGCGCAAAGGAGGAATAAGTGAAAACATACGTTCTGGCAATTTTCAGGCTGAGCGACCGATTGGAGAGGAGCATCGACGCGATGGACAAAAAAATCGAAAAAATCGCTTACAATCCCTTCGGCGACACGATTAAACAATACGATAAAATACTCGAAATAACCGACAAGCGAATGCGGCTTATCAATCTCAGGGTGATGTACGAGCTGATGCTTCGCAAGCTCGACGGCGAGGAAACGATGCTGATTGCGCGCCATGCGCTGGGGCTTTCCGCAGGTGAAATCGCGGAGAGCATGAACATGAACGGCAGTACCGTTTACAAGCGGCTGTCGCGCGCTCTCGTAAGAGCCGAAAAGATTTTAAAAGAAGCCGGTTTCGACGAGCGACGAATGGAGCGCGACTATGCGGACGTGGCGCAGCTTGCCGCCGCAAAAAGGCTGTTTGACAGGCGAAGCGCGGCTTGCGGAAAGCGACGGCGCGCCGAAAACAGGGCAGAGCAAAAGCCCGTGGCGTAGCGGCTATTCGCGCTCGTTGCGCTCTTTCCCGGGCTTGCGGAACAGGAGGTAGGTGATGACGATGACGGGCAGGCAAAGCGCGACTATCGTTATCGCCTCGTCGCCGATTGAAAGCGCGGAGCCGTCGCTAGTTTGCTTTACCGAGTCGTCGTCATTGTTTTCGACGGGCTCGGGCTCCGGGTCGGGTTCGGGCTCGGGCAGGGTTTCGATGACGTTTTCGGGGATAGGCTCGGCGGCTACGTACAGCGAGTAGACGTAGCCGCGTTTGGTTTCGCCGTCTGCGGCAAAGCGAACGTAGTACCACTCGTCGCCTACTGCCGCGATTTGCGCAGTGCCCTTGACCGTGCCGTAGTAGAAAAGCGTTTCGCCGTCGGTCAAATCCGCGATGACCTCGCCGTTTTCGTGGTCGGGCGCGCTCCTTATCCGCACGTTGTGCCCGTCGTTATTCAGCCGCAGCGAACCCTCGGCGTACTTGTAGCGCGGCTCGTAATCGACGAGAGAAAGCTTGCTCTCTTCGATTTTGCCGGCAAGGTCGAGATAGCTTACGGACACATAGCCGTTTTCGGGCTCGCCCAGCACCGCCGCGAAATAGTTTTTTGGCAGCGACGTGAGGGCGGTCTTGCCCTCGTCCGCGTAGAGCACGGCGCCCTCGCCGATGAGCGCGTAGGGCAGCGCGGAAGCTCGGGCGCGGCGACAGGCGGAGCGGTCGCAAAGCGTCGACATCAGCGCGATAAAGACAATAAGGAATGCGAATATCCGTATTTTCTGGCTAAGCTTCATAGGGCGATTGTAACGCATCGGGCGCGTCGAAAAATCGGAGATTCGGTCGAAAAATTACTTGTTTGGGAGAAAAAAGTGAACGAGAGGGAGATTATCGAGAAAATCAGGCGGCTGGAGCGGCGCGAAAAGCAGCTCTACCGCAACAATCGGATTTTCCGCTACAACACCGGCGAGAAAGTGCACTTAAAGCAGCTCGAGTTTCACAAGTGCCAAAAGCGCAACCGCTGGGTGTTCGGCGGCAACCGCTCGGGCAAGACCGAGTGCGGCGCGGTGGAAACGGTGTGGCGAGCGCGCGGCATTCACCCGTACCGCGAAAACCGCGCGGACGTCAGCGGCTGGGTGGTGTCGCCGACGCGCGAGGTTCAGCGCGAGGTCGCTCAGCGCAAGGTGCTGTACTACCTTAACCCCGAGTGGATAGCGGACGTGGTGATGGTGTCGGGCAAGAGCGGCAACCCCGACGGCGGAATAATCGACTACATAGCGGTGAGAAACGTGTTCGGCGGCATAAGCAGAATCGGCTTTAAGAGCGCGGAAATGGGCAGGGAGAAGTTTCAGGGCGCGAGTCTCGACTTCGTGTGGTTCGACGAGGAGCCGCCCGAGGACGTGTACGAGGAATGCAGAATGCGCGTCGTCGACCGCAAGGGCGATATTTACGGGACCATGACGCCGCTCAAGGGCATAACGTTCGTGTACGACCGCATCTACCTCAACGACCGCGGCGACGACAACGTGTGGCATATCTTTATGGAATGGGCGGACAATCCCTACCTCGACCCCGAGGAAATCAAGTCGGTTTCGGCGGCAATGACGCGCGAGGAGCTTGACAGCCGCCGCTACGGCAGGTTCGTGTCGGCAAAAGGGCAGGTGTATCCGGAGTTTCAGGAAGCCGTGCACGTCATCGAGCCGTTTGACGTTCCGCGCGAATGGTACGACAACATTTCGATAGACCCCGGGCTTCACAATCCGCTGTCCTGTCACTTTTACGCCACCGACGGCGACGGCACGGTGTACGTCATCGCCGAGCACTACGAGGCAGGGCAGTCGGTCGCCTGCCACGCGCGGAAAATCAAGGAAATCGCGGCGCGGCTCGGCTGGCACTCGGACGGGCACGGCAGAATAAGCGCGCTCATCGACAGCGCGGCTTCGCAGCGCACGCTGGCGGCTTCAAAGTCGGTTGCGGAGCTGTTTTACGACGAGGGCATAGCCGTCAACACGCACGTCAACAAGGAGCTTTTCAGCGGAATAAACCGCGTAAAGGAGTATCTTTCGCCCGTCGGCAGCCCCGACAAGCCCCGGCTTTACGTCTTTTCGAGCTGCGTAAACCTTATACGCGAAATCAAGGGTTATCGGTGGGGCGACGGCGACGCGCCGGTAAAGCGCGACGACCACGCGCTGGACGAGCTGCGCTACTTCATAATGTCGCGCCCCGAGCCCTACAAGCCGAAAATCGAAAAGACGGTAATCGAGCTCGACAAGGACAGGTTGATAAGGCGGTTGGGGCGACGGCGATAGCGGAAACGGAGGGAGAAATGCGAGAAGAAAATATGGACGCGATAACCGCGGCAATCGGGAAAAAGGCGATAGGCTATGAAACCAACGAAACGGTGGACGAGTACGCGCTTGTGGACGGCGTGCTCACGCTGGTGAAGCGGCGCGTAAGCGTCAAAGAAGTTCCGCCCGACGTCGCGGCGGCGAGGCTGCTGATGGAAATGCGCGGCGACGTGACGGCGGAAATGACGGAAACGGAGCTCGCGACGGAGAAATTAAGACTGCTTAAAATGTTAAAGGAGGCGGAAAATGCTGATAACGACGCTCAAAAGCGCGTCAAGGTGCATGGCGGGCGGCTGCAAAAACCGCGCGTCGATAGAAATCGCGACGGGCAAAACGGGGATAAGGTCGCGGCTGAGGCTGTGTGACGAGTGCGCGGCGAGGCTGTATTCGTCGCTGGGCGCGCGCTTTGTGCCCAAAAGCTATGAAACGGTGGGGAGAAAGCGCGGCGACGACGGCGCGGTCAAGGGCGCGTGACGCCCCACGGGAAACCGACAAAAAACGGAGGAGTAAATGGACAAAAAATTTATCGAGGACTTGGTTGCGGAGGTTCGCGACGACTACGAACGGCGACAAGCCGAGCGCAGACAGTTTGAAGCGCAGTGGCAACTGAACGCCAATTTCGTCGCCGGCAATCAGTATTGCAGGGTAGGCGTGAAAGGCGAAGTCGAGGACTGCGAAAAGGACTACTATTGGCAGGAGCGCGAGGTGTACAACCACATCGCGACGATTTACGAAACGAGGCTGGCAAAGCTGATGCGCGTTCGCCCGAAAATGAGCGTGCTGCCGGCGTCCAACGACGACGGCGACGTCAAGACGGCAAAGGCTTCGGGCAAGATTCTGTCGGCGGTCTGCGAAAGCCTTAAGATGAACGAGCTTATCGGCGAGGCTACGCTGTGGTCGGAGCTGACGGGCTCGGCGTTTTACAAGATTTCGTGGGACTATAAGGGCGGAAAGGAAGTGGGGCGCGACGAGAAGGGCAAGCCCGTCTACGAGGGCGACGTGCGCGTGGACGTGTGTCCGCCCTACGAAATACTGCCGGACAGTCTCGCGGCGCGCGGCATAGAGGACTGCGCAAGCATTATTCACGCAAAGGCACTGACCACCGACGAAGTGAAGAGGGTATGGGGTAAGACGGTAGAGCCCGAGGAAACGGACGTCATGTCGTTTTCGGGAATCAGCATGCTGGGCGGCATGGGGCTTACGGGCGCCGTGAGCAAAATCGGCAGGGACAAAACCCGCGACCGGGTAACGGTCATAGAAAGATATTCGCGTCCCACTGCCGACAAGCCCCATGGCGAGCTCGTGATTGTCGCCGGCAAAACGCTGCTTTACTACGGCGAGCTGCCGTTTATAAACGGCGCGGACGGAAAGCGCGAGCTGCCGTTCGTTCGCCAGAATTCCATAAACCGCGCCGGCTGTTTTTACGGTACGGACATGGTGGAGCGCACGATACCCATTCAGCGCGCTTATAACGCCGTCAAGAACCGCAAGCACGAGTTTCTCAATCGTATCGCGGTGGGCGTGCTGGCGGTGGAGGACGGTTCGGTGGACGTCGATAACCTCGAAACCGAGGGGTTGAGCCCCGGCAAAATCCTCGTCTACCGTCAGGGCAGTAATCCCCCGAGGCTGATGAGCCCGGGTTCGGTGCCGGCGGACTTCACGGTAGAGGAACAGCGGCTTTTGTCCGAGTTCGTGGACGTCAGCGGCATAAGCGAAATCATGCGTTCGTCGTCGGTGCCGAGCTCGGTGACGAGCGGCGTGGCAATTCAGATGCTCGTCGAGCAGGACGACACGCGTATTTCCGTGACCGCCGAGAACATCCGTAAAGCCGTCAAGGCGGCGGCGCGGCAGATTCTCAGGCTGTACCGAAGCTACGCGACGCAACCGAGGCTTACTCGCTATGTGGGCGACGAGGGCGAAACCGAGCTTATCTGCTGGTCGAAGAGCGACATCGGCAGCGACGACATCGTGTTCGACACGGAGAACGAAATCAATTCCACGACGGCTACCCGTCAGAGCATGATGTTCGACCTTCTCAAAGCCGGGCTTCTGTACGACGAGAACGGCAAGCTCAGCGAATCCACGCGCTATAAGATTCTGGAAGCGTTCGGCTACGGCGGCTGGGAGCGTTCGCAGAACGTGCGCTCGCTGCATGTGGCGAAAGCCGACAAGGAGAACGAGCAAATCGCCGCAATCAAGCCCGAGGTCAGCGAAGTGGACGACCACGACCTGCACGTCGCCGAGCATATCCGCTGCTTCCTCGGGCGCGAGTTCGGCGAGGCGGCAAAGCGCAAGCCCGAGCTTAAACAGCGCATGCTCGAGCACATTCGCGAGCACAGGGCGCAAGCCGCCGCCGAAAAGAAAATCGAAGGAGGAGAAAACTTATGACGGACAAAAAGCGAATAGACGAAGCCGTCAAAAAGGAAATCGCGGCTGCCGAGGCGCAGCCCGAGCCGAAGGACGTCGCCGCGCCGCAGTCGGAGAACGCGGTTCCGCCCGTGACGGCAGAGCCGCCTCAGCCGCCGTCGCCGCCCGAAAAGCCGTGCGATGACACGTCGAGGCTGGTGGACGCGATACTCGGGCTGAACGCGAAAATCGGCGCTTTGGAGGACAGCATAGCCGCGCTGAAATCCGAAAACGCCGCGCTGAAATCCGAGAACGCGCGGCTTAGCGCGGAAAACGCGCAGCTCGGCGCGCCCGTGGACTACGCGGCGGCGATTGAGAACGACGAGCGCGCGGAAGCGGCTGCAATCGCTTCCGAAAGGGTGAGAAACGCCGTGGTTGCGGCGTACCTGAAAAACTTGGGCAGCGCGGAGAGAATAAGCATGCTGACGGGGAGCAACGGCGCGATACCGCTCGCGCCGCCGGCAAAGCCGAAGAGCCTTGCCGAGGCAAAAAAACTTGCGGAAATCTTAATTAAAGGATAACGGAGGAAATTATCTATGGTAACTTTGACTAACGCGGAAAACGCATTGAAAACCGTATACTTAGGCGCGGTGACCGAGCTTCTGAACACCAAAGCCAATCCGCTACTCGGCAAAATCGAGCAGACGAGCGTTGACGTGTGGGGTAAGGAAGTGCGCACCGCCGCGCGCGTGGGCATCAATGGCGGTATCGGAGCCGGCGACGAGGCGGGCGCGCTCCCGGGAGCTTACGGCAGTAACTACATTCAGTTTACTTCCACACTCAAAAACCTCTACGGACAAATCGAAATCTCGGACAAGGCGATAAGAGCCAGCGCGGACGGCAGGGGCGCGTTTACGGACCTACTCAACAGCGAGCTTGAAAGCCTTTTGTCGGCTTCGCGCTTTAACCTCGGGCGTATGCTGTACGGCGACGGCTCGGGCAAGCTCGCCACGATAAACGCCGTGACGAGCGGCAAGTACCCCGTGAGCGACACCAGAAACCTTATCGAGGGTATGGTAGTCGACGTGTACGGCTCGGACGGAGCGTTGCTCGACAGCGGCTTGCGCATTTCCTACGTCGACCGCGACGCCAAGAAAATCACGTTCGCGACCACGCCGACCACGGCTATCACGGCAAGCAGCTCTATGTACCTCCAGGGCAGTAAGGACAAGGAAATCACGGGACTCGGCGCAATCTTCGATTCGAGCAAGTCGCTCTACGGACTGTCGAGAACGTCCTATCCGTACCTCGCGCCGTACACCAAGGCTATCGACGGCGCAATCGACGAGGTGACCATTCAGAAGGCAATCGACCGCCTCGAATACAACGCGAACTCGCAGGTTGACTTCATCGCCGTCGCCGCCGACGTCAAGTACGCTTATCAGGAGTACATGAAAACGTACAAGCGCAATATCGACATGATGGAGCTTGACGGCGGCTATAAAACGCTGGCGTACAACGGCATACCGCTCGTGTACGACCGCTTCATCGAGGACGGCACGATGTACCTTCTCGACACCTCGGCGTTCAAACTGCATCAGCTTTGCGACTGGCGTTACCTCGAAAACGAGAACGGCAAGATTCTGCGCCAGACTCAGGGCAAGCCGACCTACACCGCGACGCTCGTCAAGTACTGCGACCTCATCTGCTCGCGCCCGAACGGTCAGGCTAAGCTCACCGGTATCGGCAAGACGACCACCACGGGAGCCTAAAAAATGAAGCCGGGAGAGGGCTATGAGGTGACGGGCGACCTTTACGACATCGCGTGGCGCATAAGGGCAATCGACCCCTTGTACCGCGTGTGGTACTCGTACCGCAAGCGCCGCTACGAGGTGCATCACCTCGGGCAAAAGGGCGACACCTACGCGCTTACCGTGCCTTACAGGACGCTTGACGAGCGCACGCTGCGGCTGGTGAGAAGAACGCGCGCGGAAAACGCCGCCGCTCTCATACGCGAAACGGAAGAAAGAAACGCCGAGCTGAGAAAGGAGGCTGTGCGCCGCGCAGCGAACAACGCCGCGCGAGCCGCAGAAAAAGCCTTGTCGGCATTGTAAAAGCCGGGCAAAAAAGCTTTGTCCGCGTTGTAAAAGGTCAGGGTGAAAAGCCCGGGGAAGCGACCGCTCGCGAGGAATGTAAGTCCTTCGGGCGGTCGTTCGTTCCCGGCATTAACGGAGGGAGAAATATGAAACTAAAAACCGCCGTGTATTACGCGGCAATGTTTTTGCAGCTCGATGCGGTGTGTACGGCGCTCGAGAGCGCGTCTACGTCCTACACAGGGGCTACGAAAGCGGAAATAGACAGGCTGGTGCGCTGCGCAAACCTCGTCATCGGCGAGGCGGCGAGCGATTATCTGCCGCTGAAAACGCGCGAAACGGTGACGACGGACGACGGCGAGATAGAGTATTCTAAGCTTACCAGGTCGATTATCGACGTGTATTCGGTCAAGGACGAGTACGGGCGCACGGTGCCGGTCAGGGAGTACTTTGACAGAATACTCGTGCCGAAAAAGGGCAGGTACGAAGTCGAGTACAGCTATATGCCGCAAAGTGTGGGGCTGGACGACGAAATACCGTACACGGAAAGGTTAGGCGCACGCGCGATAGGCTACGGCACCGCATGCGAGTACTGCATAATCTCGGGCATGACGGATGACGCCGTGTTGTGGGACAAGAGGTACAAAGACGCGTTGCACCTCGCCGAAACGGGCAAGACCGACAAGCGAGTCAAGCCGAGGCGGTGGGCGTGATGAGAAACGATTATCTGGCAGTTTCGGGCGCAAAGAAGAGCCGCGTGGTTATTCCCGATTTCTCGGGCGGCGCGGACTACGACAAGGACGAGGGCGCCGGTTCGCTCTCGCGTGCTTCGGACAGCTTCAACTTCGATTTTTCGGGCGGCGAATTAAAGACGGGCTACGGCTTGAAAAAGTACCTGCCGCTTGCGAATTTCACCGTCAGGTCGGCGTGGCTGTTCACGCGCTATGACCACGACAAGGACGAGCGCGACGACATAATGCTGGCGACGGACGACGCCGGCACGCTGTACGAGCGGCACGTTTCGCAGGGCTCAGTGAGCTTCAGCCAAGTCGAGGGCGTGAATTTTGCCGACGTGCCGACCTATATAAACTACCGTCTTTACGGCGACGACGTGGTGCTGATGTGCTCGGTCAAGGACGGAATGTACGTTTACGACGGCGTGAGAGAGCCGTACAAGGTGGATGACGCGCCGCTGATAACCTCGATGGCGCTGCACGGCGAAAGACTGTTCGTCACTGTGGGCAGCGAGAAAAAGGACTTGTGGTTTTCCGAGGACCTCGACCCCACGAATTGGGACGCGTCGCTAAAGGGCGGCGGCTTTATCGAGATGACCGACGAGCGCGGCGACCTCAACCGCGTGATAAGTTTTCTCGGCTACGTTTACGTTTTTCGCGAACGCGGCATATCGCGCGTGTACGCCTCGGGGCGGCAAACCGACTTTGCCGTGACCAACCTGTTCGTGTCGGGCGGCAGGATTTACCCGGGTTCGGTGACAGTGTGCGGCGACAGAGTGCTGTTCCTCGCCACCGACGGGCTGTACGCTTTCGACGGCGCGAACGCTACCAAAATTCTCGGCAAGGTCACGGGCGTGATTTCGAGCGGCGAGAGGTGCGCTTCGGCTTACCACGACGGCAAATACTACCTGTCGTTCCGCCGCGACTATACCGCTCAGGAAGAGCCGATAGGCTGCGAAAACGAGTATGCAAATCCCGTCAACAACATGCTGCTCGTTCTGGAAATCGCGACGGGCAAGTATTCGCTCTCGCGCGGTCTGGACATCACGGGCTTTACCTGCGCGGACGACGCAGGGGTTGTCGCAATCACTTCGCGCGGCGAAACGGGCACGGTGGAAAAGTGCGGCAGAGGCATAAACTGTTCGCTCAAAAAGGTGTGGGTAGTGCCTAAAACCGACATGGGCACCGCCGACAAAAAGACCGTGCGCGAAATACGCCTGTTCACCAAATCCGCGGTTAAAATCACGCTCAAATCGGACACCGCAAGCCTCGAGGTAAACTTTACGGGCGGCAGGGACGTGCAAAGAAAGCGCGTGTCGTTTTCGGGGCGCAGGATAGGCATGGAGATTTCATCCTACGCCGACGACGTGCTCGTGTCGCGCCCGTCGCTGATTGTCACTCACGGCGGCTTCTGAGAGGAGAAAAAGCTATGGACTACGGGAAAACGGCTTACCTTAAGGTGAGCGAGCTGGAGGCGCGGCTTGCGGACAGGCTGACGGCAAAGCCGAAGAACAGGACGGGCATGAATTTCCGACCGTTTTTCGACTTTGCGACAGGCGACTTTGAAGCCGCCGAGGTTTCCGCGGACGAAACGATTGCGATAATCGTCAAGGCGGAGGTGCGCGCCGATTCGGATATAAGCGGAGCTAAAATTTCGATGAAGCTTGACGGGATAGTCGCATCGGAGAGCGCGGGCGCGTCGCTCACGGGCGGCGAGCGGTACGATTTTATGCTGCTTGCCGCACTCGACCCCGGCAGCGGCGCGACGCTTTCGCTGTCGATGGACGGCGCGGACTGCACGCTGCTATCGTGTCAGCTCGTCGTTTCGGGCACGGGCGCAAAGCTTCGCTGCGGCTCGGGCGATTGCGCCGCCGACAAGAACGGCAACGGCAAGTGGCTGACCGTCACCTGCGAGGACGACGACGTCGCGGCTTATATTTTCGACGAGAGCGAGCCGCTTTACATCGGAGCACCGCTGTACGTCGGCACGGGGCGAAAAGCCGATTGCGCAGGCGGCGACGGAGATTTGTTCGTCGTGGCTTACGTCGACGTGCGCGGCAACGCCTACGTCGCGACGGTGAACGACGCGCCTGCCGTAACCGGGCGGACGTTTATCGCGGACGGCGTGACGGCAATCGCGATAGGCAGGTGCGGCGACGGCTATATAACCGCCGAAATCGACGAGAGCGGCGCGGTGGCGTGCAGGTACCTTAGCCCCGGCGGCGGCATATCGATGCCGTTCGACCCGGGGATTAAGGACGCGGCGGTGCGCGTGGGCTTCGTCAAGAACGCCGAACGCCCCACGCTGATAGTGGGCACGTCCGAGCGCAGTTACGTCAAGTACCTTGAGATAGACTACGGCGGCAGCGACGAGTTCGCCTATACTGCGACCGTCACGCTGACCCCGGTAAAGGAGGAATGATGCCCAAGGCTTTTAACAGATTTACGATAACCTGCGGCGACAGGGTGATAAGCGTGCACAACGAAGCGTTCGACGTTTCGGCGGCTCTCACGGACGGCGAGCCGTTCGGGAAATACATCGTCGTGGGGCGCGAGGGAGCGACCGCCACTTCCGAGCGCGAGATGAGCAGCGAGGTGTGCGTGCTCGAAACCACGCTCGCGGAATACAACACCGACTTTTCTAAAGGAAAAGCGTTCGCAGCGTTTACGGCAAGGCTGGACGACGAAGCGGCGGCAGACGGTGAGAAAATAGGCGCGGTGGGGCTTTCCCACTTTTTCAAAGGTTTTCCGCTCGTCGACTTCGCTTCGTTCCCGGCTGTTACCAAGCGCAAGGGCGAGGACATAGTGGTGCGCGCCGAAATCGTGCTGAGAACCGACGGCGACGCCTTCAAATTCACGAGCGGCGACAACAAGCTCGCGCGCGTGCTTCTGGGCATCGACGGGCTCGGAAGCTCGACGTTCGAGTTGGGCGTGGGCGGCAATTACCACGGCAACAAGGTGATGCCGCGCGGTACGGGCGATATTTCCGCGCGAGTGAGCGTAACGCCGGTAATTACCGACGGCGGCATAACGTTTTCGGGCGCGTTCACGGCGCCGCCCTACGAGTTGCTGCTGCTTATGGACGGCGTTGCGGTGATGCGCGGCTTCGTGCCCACGGGCGCGCACGTCGAGCAATGCACCGCCACGCTGAGAGAAAACCGCTCGGCGGAAATCGCAGGCAAACACGTTTCGGGCGTGCTGAATATCAAGAGCTCGTCCGTGGCGGTAGGCAACGAGTACGACTTTCCCAAGGCGAGCAAGCTGACCGCCGACTGTCCGCAAATCGTGCAGGGCAAGCTCGGCAAGAACGTCGAGCTTCTGTCGGAAACGACGGGCGCGCATTTCGCGATAAAGACGGACAAGGAAATCACCGTGTACAAGGCGACGGGCGGCACGTTCACGCCGCTTTACAAGGTGGGAAATCCCGGCGGCAAGACCGAGCTTCTCGGCGACGGCGGACTGATGAACGCCAACGGCAGGCTCAATCGCTACAAAATCGGCTCGGACGGCTCGGTCAGGCGCATAACCTACGGCGGCATAACGGAGGCGACCGACGTCGCCACGGTGCTGGACTCGAGCGGCAAGGCGCGTTTCATCGTGATAAACGGCGGCGCGGTTTCGTACAGGAGCGAAACCGCCGACGGCGTTACCACGTCCGTTAGCATCGGCGCGGTGGCGGACGACAGCATAATCGGGCGCATGGGCAAGAGCACCGTGTACTATGCCTCGAACAGCACGCATATAATCGTCGCTTACTGCGGCGGCGCGCGAAACTCCGCCTACGAAACGCAACTGCGCGCCGTGGTGACCAATCAGAGCTTTCAACTGACCGAGCGGCGCGACCAATGGGCAAGGCTTCACCCCGTCCACACCGTGACGATGGAATACGTTATTCCGCTCGCCGCCACGAGCTCGAGGTATTTTGTAAGCATAGACGAGAAAACGATATTCTGCGGAAATTACTGCATGGCGTTCAAGGACGGCAAGCTCGTGAGGTGCTATCAGTTCAAGACGAGCGCCAAGCTCGCGGTGGAGCTGATGAATTTCGACGAGGGGATAGTCGAGCCCGAGGACGCGATAGTCGCCGGCGACTACATACTCGCGCTGTACGCGGACGGCTCGGTGAAAACGCTTTATCCCGTGCCCTACGGCAGAGTGATTTACTGCCCCGACCTCGAGCCCGGCACGGCGATAACGTTCGACGCGATAGTGGTGGACGACCCCATGAGCGGCGCAAGCAGCGTCAATGCGGAAATTACGCTTGCGAGGTGAAAAATGACATTTACCAACAACACCGTTACGATAGGCAAGTACCGCGTGTCGTCGGCGCGAAGGGCGGACGACGGCAGCGTGGGGTTTATTCTGGACGAGGGCGGCACGCTCGTGATGAAAACCATTCCAAAGGGCGCGAAACAGCCGATATTTTCGTCGGCGCAAATCGTGGGCTACGGCGACGACGCGTTCAGGCTAGATAGCGGCGTACTCGTGCGACGGGGAGGCTTTCGCTATGTCGCGGATTGACTTTCGGCGGCTGCGCGAGAGCGTGGCTCGCAATCGCCGCATGCAGTTTTATTATCGATTAAAGGAGAGAGGAGAAAATGAACATAATTTCCTATGTGCAGGATTTATTGAATCGCAACAAGCCGAAGGACAAGTACGCGACGAGTGCAGATTACACGGACGTAATCGGGAAGATTGACGAGATAGAGAAGTCGCTCGAGCCCGAAAAGCCGTCGCTGGGTGAAAACAAGACCTACGACAGGCTGGAGTACGACGCGCCGAGCGACGAGCAGATTACCGAAACGGCAAAGTCGGGGCTTGAGGATTACAGAAAAAAAGGCGTGGAGTCGGTGGAAAACGAGATAGCCGCGCTCATCGAAAAGTACGCTTCCGACAAAGCCGGCAATTCCGGGAGTTACCAAAAAACGCTTAAATCGCTTAACGAGGCTTACGAAGCGGCAATAGAAGAGGCGAGGTACGACGCGCTCAAACGCGGACTCGCGCGTTCTTCCGTCGCGGCGAACACGACCGCCGCGCTTGTGGGCGAGCGCGCGGCAAAGACCGCGGAAGCGGCAGCGGAGTACGAGGCGGCGCAGGCGGACGTCGACGCGAAGATAAGCGAGCTGGACGTAAAGCGGCAAAAGGCTATGGATGACTTCGACATCGCCTACACCGCGAAGCTGACGGAGGAAATCAACAAGCTCAAGTCCGAGCGCGAAAAACTGAAAACGGAGGCGCTGAAGTACAACAACTCGCTTACCGAAAAGGAAAACAAGGAGAAAATCGACAAGGCGAAAGCGGAGTCGGACTTGTACACCGAGCAGCTTGCCCAGAAGAAAGCCGAGGAAAAGCTTGCCGAGGGCGACACCGCGACCAAGGAGAAACGCTATCAGCAGATTTACACCGTGCTCAGAGATAAGCTGCTCACGATGAGTCCGCAGGAGGCGAAACAGGAAATCACGAATAACCCGATTTACTCGAGTTACCTGTCCAAGCCCTATTACTACAAGCTGTTCGACGAGTTCGGCAGATAGTCCGCGCGGCGTTTTTTTAAGGGTGGGCGGAGGGAAATAAAGGAGGAAACGAATGGAAGGTATAATAAACTCGGTGAGAAATCTTTTCGGGACCTACGGCTTCCACGCGGCGGCGGTAGTGCTCGCGACGATTGCCGTCGTCAACGTCGTCAAGCGACCGCTCGTCAAAAAAGCAGAGGAGCTTGCGGCGAGGACGGGCATAGACAAGAGCGTCGTCACCAAAAACGTGACGATAATCCCCGTCGCCGTGGCGTTTGTTATCGAGCTTGTCGTCGCCGTAATCGCGGCGCGCTTCGACTTCCGCGCGGTGGACTACGGCAAAGTCGTCACGACCTCGGTGCTGTACGGCGCGCTCGCAATCGCCACCTACGAGAGCGTGAAAAAGCAGCTCCGCGCCTACGCCGCCTCGCTTAACGGCAGGTTCGGAGCGGACGACGGCGAACAAGCCGCGCCTGAAAAATCGCAGGACGGCGAAAAATCGCAGCCCGATTCCGACAAATCGGATTGCGGCGGCGAACAGCCTATAGGCGGCGCGGCGGACGAAACCCGCGAGCCGAACGGCGTGAGCGCGGACGAAGCGAAAGATACTGCGGACGAAAGCGCAGGGGCAGAGGAAAGCGAACCGCCCGTGTTTTCCGCTAACGGCGACTAGCGGAGCGGCGGCATAGCTCGCGGCTTTACTCGCGCGGAGAAAAAAGCTCTCTTTCCGTCAAAAACGGAGAGGGAGCTTTTCTTTTGCCAATGTGCGAATGGTGAATGTGCGAAACTCACGCGTAGAATGTGATAAAATCCGACAAAATCGGTGAAGTCGACCGCTGAAATTCGCGTAATCTTGACAAAAAGCAACAGAATTGCTATAATTTCGGCATAAACTTGCCCGTGCGGCGGTAGACGAGATTAAACGGAGGTGCAACTAATGAGAAGATTTTTGACTTCGATTATAGTGGCGGCGTTGTCGCTGCTCGCGCTTTCGTTTGTGGGCTGTTCGAAACCCAAAAGCGTCGACGCGCAGCTCGATTTCAGACTGTGCAAGGGCGGCGAGTCCTATTACGTCGCAGGCGCAGGCAAAGCCGCAGGCTCGGAAATCGTCATTCCGGCTGAGTACAACGGCAAGCCCGTCGTCGGCGTGGGCGGCAAGAGCTTCAAGGATAACAAGAATATAACCGCCGTCGCCATTCCCTCGTCCGTAGAGTGGGTGGAAATCGCGGCGTTTAAGAATTGCACCGCGTTAAAGCGCGTGGAGTGGAATGCCGTCAACGCACGCACGAACGAAAGCGAAGAAGAATACCAAAATCGCGTGTTTTTAGGCTGTGAAAACGTAGAAGAGTTTATTATCGGCGACGGCGTGGAGTCAATCCCCGGCGGCTTGTTCGCGTACTCCGGCGGCAGTAAAATCAGCGAAATCGCGCTGCCCGAGAGCTTGAAAAAAGTGGCTGCGAGCACGTTCTCGTCGGTAAACCGCATCGATATTAAGGTTGCAGACCTCGGGAAATGGCTGGCAATCGAGAAGCCCGTTTTCGGCGCGCCGCTCGCCTCGTCCTATGCGCTGTACTTCGGCGATAGCGAAGTAGAGTCGCTTGACCTCGGCGAAGCTTCCGAGCTCGACCCCTACGAATTTGCCGGTTGCGTGAGTATAAAGAGCGTGGCTCTCGGCTCGAAAATAGAAAAAATCGCTCGCAGCGCGTTTTCCGGTTGCCGCAGTCTTTCGGAAATCACCGTCGGCGAGGACAATCCGAATTATTACCTCTCGTCGGGCGTCGTTTATTCGCGCGTCGACAACATTGTCACGCTGGTGCCGCCTGCAATGACGGGCGAGGCGGTCATTCCCGACGGAGTGCCGTCGGTACCTGCAAACGTTTTCAGCGGAACCGCGATTAAAAAGCTGATTATTCCGGGCACGGTGCGCGTGGTCGGCGGCGACTCGTTTTCCGATTGCGCCGAGCTCGAAACCGTGGTCATCGGCGACGGCACGACGGAGATAAGCGACTTCGCGTTCGGAGGTTGCCCGTCGCTTAAAACCGTAATCGTTTCCAAGACCGTCAGAAGAATGGGAGCGGAGCTTTTCAAGGACAGTACGGACGTCGCCGTCTATTACCTCGGCGAAACGCGCCCCACGGGCGAGGGCTGGGAGCGGCTTTCTCCGTGGATTTACAGCGAACTCGCGCCTTCGGTCTCGGGCAGCTTCTGGCATTGGGCGGAGGACGGAGAAACGCCCGTAAAGTGGGATGTCGTTTCAAACGACGACCGCGTGAACATGCCGCATCCCATGCCGAGAAGATCGCAGACGCTTACCGCCGCCGTCAACAGTTAAACGGATAAATCGCCGCGAACTTAAATATCGCTTTGAAAATACAATCGCGAAACCGACCGAAGCCGTAAAAACCGGCTCGGTTTTTTGTTACCGTCCTGTTTGACGCAAATTGCATACTTTTTGCCGAATATCGGGGATAAATCGCGATTTTACAGTGGTATAATGCCACTTGAAAAAATACGGACGGTGGAAAAATGAAGGCTCGCGACGACAGAAAAAAGAACAGAATATTGTATATTATCGAAGCCGCTTTGGAGTACTTTGTATCGATAGCGGTTTCGGGCGCGTATCTGGCGTGTCTTACGACGGCGATAGGAATGTCCGACGCGCTTACGGGCGTGCTGACCTCGTTCGTCAGCCTCGGGTGCGGTTTTCAGATACTCGCGGTGCTGTTTAGGGGCAACGTCAGGCGCAACGTAACGATATTGCATCTTATAAATGAAACTGCGTTTACGCTCTTGTACGTCACGCCGTTTTTCCCCGTTTCCACGACTGCGAAAACTTTGATTTTCACCGTGCTGATGCTGGTGGGCTTCGCGCTCAACAACGTCGCCAACCCGTCCAAAACCGATTGGTTCATGCAGTCGGTGGACAAGGATAAGCGCGGCGTTTTCACGGCGACTAAGGAAATCGTTTCGCTGATTTCCGGTATGCTGTTCTCGCTGCTCCTCGGTTACGTCATCGACGGATTCAAAGCAGCCGGCAACGAAACGGGCGCGTTCGTTCTGTGCGGCGCGTTTTTAGGGGTTATTACCGCCGCGCACGCGCTTACGATAATTTTCTCGAAGCCCGTGTCCGCGCCCGTCACGGCGGAAACCGCAAAAGCGGAGGGCGATGTTAATGCCGATAGCGCCGTTGCGAATGCCGACACCGCCCCGGCGACGGACGATAGCGGCGCGGCTGATGAAATCTCGGCGGCAGCATGCGAGGTTCCGGATAAAAATTTGTCGGATATAAACTCGGGTAATCCGGATAAAAAAGAAAAAGCCTCGGGGCGCGGCGCATTCAGGCGCGCGCTTGGGGACAAAAACCTCGTAAAAGTAGTGATAACGATTGTTTTGTGGCGAATGGTGCAATACTCGACGGTGCCGTTTTACGGAACTTATCAGATAAAGGAGCTCGGGTTTTCGATGGTGTTCGTGTCCGCGCTGGCGATAGTATACGCACTCGTTCGCGCGGTTTTCGAGCGACCTATCGGTCGGCTTGCCGACAAAAATGGCTTTGCCGCCTCGCTCAACGTCTGTTACCTTGCCGAGCTCGCGGCGCTTGCCGTGGCGGTGTTCATGCGCCCCGAAAACGGCGCGATTACATATTCCGTGTACTACGTTCTTTTCGCAATCTGTTCTGCCGGCATATCGAGCGGCGAGCTCAACCTCATCTACGATTACGTCGGCGAGAACGAGCGCGTGGCGGCGCTCGCAATCAAGGCTACGGCAGGCGGACTTGCCGGTTTTCTCACCACGCTTGCGCTCAGTCCGCTTGTGGCGCTCATTCAGGCTCGCGGACTGACGATTTTCGGCGTAAACATCTACGCCCAGCAGGTCACGTCGCTGATTGGTTTGGTTTTGTGCGTGATTTTAATCGTCTATAATACGGTCGTAGTGAAGAAAATCAAGCGTTGATTCGCGCTTGTAGGCGGCAGGGGTCATTCCGAACCGCGACTTAAACAGCCGAATAAAGCCCGAGCAGTCCGTAAAGCCCGATTCTGCAGCGGCAGAGTAAACGCTTGCGCCGCCGCGGAGCAGTTTTCGGGCGCATGCAAGCCGCTTCGATTCGACGTAAGCCTTGGGAGTGACGTGCAGATATTCGTTAAACAGCCGCTCGAGAGTGGAGCGCGACACGAAATGCGCCGCCGCAAGCTGCTCGACGGACGTTATTTCTCGAAAATTGGCGGAAACGTAGCCGAGCGCCGCCGCGAGCACGGGCGGAAGCGGACGAGAGTCGTCCTCGTCGGGCGCGACTTCGGTGGCAGGGCGCAGGAGATTGAGGAGATAGATGAGGTAAGCGTACTGCGACTGCTTGTCGTGCGCTTCGGCGGCTTCGACAAGCCGCTCCAGCGTGCGGAACAGCTCGGCTTTTCCGGGCGCGTCGAGCGAAAGATGATGCCGTTCGGTCTTGAGAAAAGCGTCGAACAGAAACCTGTCGCCGGGCGCGAACCACACGCAGGCGTGCGCGTGCCGCGTCGCTGTGTCGTGTATGCAGTGGTGGAGCTCGTTCGGGCGCGACAAAACCGCGTCGCCGGGGCTCAGCTCGTACACCTTGTTTTCCACCGAGAATGCCGCTTCGCCCTCGAGCAGAAAGTAAAATTCGATTGTGTCGTGAATGTGCGACGCGTACCGCTTCGGCGGCTGAACCGCGCCGTCGTCCTCGACATAATACGCCGCCTCGAACGCATTGCCCGACATCGGAAGACTGACCGTCACCGTCGGTATGGTTTTTCGCTTTTCATCCATGATTTTTCTGTTCCGCAGTTTTTCCCAGATTATACCACGCCTCGCCGATTTTTGTCAACGCCGAGTTATGTACAAAAAGAAAAAGCGCCTCGCCGCCGCGGCATTTTATAAAAGAAAATACCGTCGCCGGTATTGAAACGGATATGCGGGAATGTAGTCCGCGCTATGGCAAAACGACGCCGGAACACGGATCGGACAACGTTCGGAAAAGTATTTCATTGTTCGCAGTTTTCCGCTCTGCGTTTTTTCCTCTCGGCATAACATTCGCCGTTTATAAGATCGTCTATGCTCACGGAAAACAGTTTGCTTAGTTTGCGCAACATATCGATGTTGGGCTCGGTTCGCCCCTGTTCCCAATTTGCATAGCAACTTTCCACCACGTCCAAAAAAGACGCGACTTGTTTTTGCGTCAGACCGCATTGTTTCCTCGCTTCTTTAAGATTTTGGCAGAATTCTTTGTCCATATATATAATATTTTACAAAACACTAGATAAAATGTCTTGACACTAGACAAATTATCTAGTATAATAGGGGCATACAATTCTGAAGGAGGAATAAATTATGGCAGACAGGATAAGACGGTGCAGAGACCGTCAGGAAATGGAGCATGTAGTTGACGACTATGTAACTCTCGGGTACAAGATAACGAGCAGGGGAGAAGATTCCGTAACGTTACGTCAGATTAAACCGCATGACAAACATTTGTTTGTTTTCCTGGTGTTCGGATGGTGGACTTGTGGTTTGGCAAACCTTATTTACGCGGCGATTCCTCGCTACGGCGAAGAAGTTTTTGTAAAAGTAGATAATGCCGACGGCAATTGATTAGCAAAAAAAACGACAGCTTCAATTATTATTTATAAAAAACAACGGATTATGCCGGATATTACGGAAGCGTGTTGTCGGAAGTCAACGGTAGAAATTTTTGCCGTTGACTTTCGCTTTTCACTGTGTTACAACCGTAGTCCGAAAGGCGATAAATCGGACGGCAAAACGGCATAGAAAAACCGAGCGTTCAGAACACTCGGTTAAAGGTTGTAATGTATTTGTAGCTTGATTTTTAGTCCGAAATAATCTCTTGAAAAAAATAAAACGAACTTTGAATTTTCATCAAGGTTCGTTTTATTCTTGTTTGGTGCGGAGTCGGCTTGAACCCACACGATCACTCACTAGCTCCCTTAAATGTGCGCGTCTGCCTTTAGCCGAGCGCACGCAGTGCGCGAACGCCACGGAGCGCAGCGGAGTATTCCGCCGTCGGAATAAAGACGCGCGGAAAAAAAGCGTTACGAATAGACGTAACGCTTTCATCAATTGGTGCGGAGGATGGGACGCGTATTGCTGCGCAATCCGCCGACTTCGCAATCATAGATTGCTCGTCCGCTCGCTAAAAACGATTCACCGAATCGTTTTCTTAACGCTCGCGCTTGACAGGTCGCAATTATAAATTGCTCCCCGCTTTGGCTACAAACAGTCCACAGGACTGTTTGCTTAACGCGTCGCGCTTCGGGTTCAAGTCCCGAGCAAAAATTAAACCGAACTACACACGGTAGTTCGGTTTAATTGGTGCGGAGTCGGCTTGAACGCACACGATTACTCACTAGCTCCCTTAAATGTGCGCGTCTGCCTTTAGCCGAGCGCACGCAGTGCGCGAACGCCACGAAGCGCAGCGGAGTATTCCGCCGGCGGAATAAAGACGCGCGGAAGAAAAAGCGTTACGAACAGACGTAACGCTTTCATTAATTGGTGCGGAGGATGGGACGCGTATTGCTGCGCAATCCACTGACTTCGCAATCATAGATTGCTCGTCCGCTCGCTAAAAACGATTCACCGAATCGTTTTCTTAACGCTCGCGCCCGCTTCGGGTTCAAGTCCCGAGCAAAAATTAAACCGAACTACACGAAGTAGTTCGGTTTAATTGGTGCGGAGGATGGGACTTGAACCCACACGATTACTCACTAGCTCCTGAAACTAGCGCGTCTGCCATTCCGCCACCTCCGCAAGGCACCGTAATATATTACTATTTTTCGCGCGGTTTGTCAATGATTTTTGCGCGGCTTCGCGAGTTTTTTGTTTAGTCACGACATAAAAGCGCAGTTTTTTCGCGAAAAAACCGTTAATCGACGGTTAAAGCCTCAATCCGACAGTCGAAATCGTTGCCGCTCGGCTAAATCCGACTGTCTGCCGGCACGGGCACGCTGTGGCGAGTGCGGCGACGGCGTTTCGTTCCGGACAGCGTTTCGCGAGTTGCGCAGAGCTTGTCGGCGACGCACAGAATCACGCTTTCGCGGCACTTCGGCAGGATGAGATTTAACGGGAACATGTGCGAGAGAATCATATTTTTTTCGACGGCGTTGAGCCCGAAATCGCGTTCGGCGTTTTTGAAAGCCCGACGGGCGTGGCGAAAACCGTGCAGCCGATGAGTCTTGTCGTCGTCGTGCCAATCGTACAAAAAGTAGTCGTGGAGGAGCGCACCGCGGACGAGCGAGCGCGTATCGACGCGAAGGCGCAGTTTATCCGCGATTTTAAGGCAGGTCACGGCGACAAAAAGCGAGTGCTTGAACACGCTGATTTTGCCGTGTTGAACAAACCGCTTCTCGAGCTTGAACCCGTCGGAGCGCAGTATATCGCCTGCGCACTCGTCGATTATTCGCATTGCCTGCATCGTCGTCATTAACTCGCTCCCGTCGGGGGCAAAAGCCCTCGCCATTAACAATATAGTCAGTATAGCACGCCGCCGTGCCGAAATCAAGGTTTTTGGCAGAAAAGCCGCCGATTTTACATTATTTTCACAAACCCGTTGCCGCAAAAAGCGCGAAGCTTACAAAACCCCCTATACGGGCTCGCGTTTTCTGAGGCTTCCCGGGGTCGCGCCAGCCCGTGCGCTCCCTTTTCATACATATGGAATTCCGTGGGCACTCCGGCTCTGCGGAGAGCGCTGACGAACAG
>ENA-USUG01000247-USUG01000247.1-human-gut-metagenome-genome-assembly--contig:-NODE-247-length-85985-cov-11.537005_pt1 | contig 85985 bp, 80 predicted proteins | sample MGYA00250059_ERZ773394 | MGnify/ENA primary metagenome ERZ773394 (study PRJEB29103, sample SAMN06111957) | human gut metagenome | biome: human gut; feature: ankylosing spondylitis patient; material... | reverse complement strand
AGCTCCTATCCTCACTTGGTTTCGCGGTGAAGGGTATGCTTCTTGCAGAAACGGCAATACTTCTTCATCTCAAGACGATCAGGAGAATTCTTCTTGTTCTTCTCCTTGTTGTAGTTGCGCTGCTTGCACTCGGTGCAAGCCAGGGTGATCTTGACAGTCATTGTTCGGCACCTCCATTATCGGTTAATAAGCCTCCCTCGCGCTTGCAGGCTGCCCGCGAAAATGGGCATAAAAAATAAACCCGCAAAAGAGGTGTTACTATAGTACCACAACTGCGGGTTTACGTCAAGAGAATTTACAAATTTTTTTGCGTTGCTTGGAGAGGAATGTCGATCTCCTCTCCCAAAGTAAAGCTGTAGATGGTCAATTTGGTCACCGGCACAGCCAAACGCTGGGCAAAAGCGCGGCGGTACAGCTGCAATTGTGCGGCGTATTCCTTTATATAAAAGGCAGCATCGCGGCTGCGGTCGGTCTTGTAGTCCAAAATTTCGGCGTGGTCGTCGTAGACCAGCACCAGGTCGGCAATGCCCTGCACCAGCACCTCAGCCTCGCACTCCCCTGCTTCGGGGGTGATCTGCGCAGCGGGCAGGGCGGTGATGAACGGTTCCTCCCGCAGTACGGCCCTGGCGTGGCGGATGCGCCGCCAGACAGCACTTTCAAAAAACGGGCGCACGCGGTCCAGGTCCAGTTTGTCGGCCAAGCCTGCATCCAGCAGGCGGGCATCGATCTGGCGCTGCACCTCGGCGTCCAGGTCGGGCGCGGTACCGTCGAAGGGGACGCTCTGCATAAAGGCGTGGATGGCGGTGCCGCGCTCGGCCCCGGTCATGCCGGTCTTTTGCAAAAAGGCAGGGCGCTCCAGCGCCACAGGCCGCGCGGCGTGGGCCACGGCGCTGACGCTGACCTTGGCCGGGATCTTTTGCAGCGGGGCGCGGGGGCTGCGCCAGGCAAAGCTTTGGCGCAGGGTGTCCAGCAGGGCTTCGTCCGGCGCGGGCGCGGGGGCCGGTTCCGGCACGGGGGCCGCCTCGGGCGCAGGCAATACCTTTATAGTAAGCGGTATGCGGGTGGGCAGGTAGTGGGGCAGCAGGCCGGTGTAGGCCCACAGCGCGTCACTGCTGGGGTGCAGCAGCACGGCGGTCAGCAGCCAGCCCGCCCAGCTGGACATGCCCTGCATGGCTTCGGGGCCGGTGGCCTCGGCGTGGGCGCAGAGGGCGGGTGTTTTCAGCGAGCTGGCTGCCTTTTTCAGCGGTATCGTGATAATCAGCGCATCCTGGGCGCGGGTCAGCGCCACGTACAAAACGCGCATCTCCTCGCTCAGCGTTTCGGTGCGGATGGCCTGGGCCAGCGCGGCGTAGGGCAGCGTTTTGTACCGCTTGGCGGTGCTGCCCGCCCGCAACATGACGCCCACGCCCAGCCTGCTGTGGGTCAGCACTGGGCGGATGGCGTCGCTCTGGTTGAACTGGTGGGAGGTGTTGGCCACAAAGACCACCGGGAACTCCAACCCTTTGGAGCGGTGCACCGTCATGATGCTGACGCAGCCCGGCCGGGTCTGACCGCCGGTGCTTTGGGTCAGGCCGCCGTTTTGCCGGGCGGCATCCATGGCGCGGATAACCCCCGGCAGGCCGGTGCGCCCGGCAGAAGCCGCCCAGGCGCAGAAGGATTGCAGGTCCTCCCGGCAGCGGGCACCCTCAGGCAGGGCCCCCACGGCGGCTAAGTACCCGGTGCGCGCCAAAAGTTCCTCCAACAGCGCGTCCACCGGCAGGGTGCGGGCCAGGCGGCGGAACTCGGCCAGCGTTTCCAAAAACGGCGCAAATCGGGGCTGGCCGCCGTACAGCACCGCGCCGTACAAACTGCCCTCGGGGCAGGCACCGCGCAGGGTGACCAGATCGTCGGCGGTGTACGGGAACATGGGGCTGAGCAGCACCGCCGCCAGAGGAATGTCCTGGGCGGGGTTGTCGATGACCCGCAGCAGCGCCGCAAAGGGGCGGATGTGGGGCTCGTCCAGCAGGTCCGCCGCTGTATCGGCAAACACGGGGATACCCGCAGTGCGCAGGGCGGCTTCGTACACGGCAAAATCGCCGCGCCCGCGCAGCAAAATGCAGAAATCATCGTAGCGGCAGGGGCGCTGGCCGGTCTTGTCGCGCACGACAAAACCCTCGGCCATCATCTCCCGGATGCGGGCGGCAATGGCGGCGGCGTCCCCCTCGGCCCCGGCACCGTCAATGACATCGACCTCGCAGAAGCCGCGGTAATCGGTAGTTTTGCTGCCCACCACAAGGCGCTGGCCGTCGCCGTAGGCAACGCCGCCCAAGCCTTGGGAGAAGAACACCTCAAACAGATAGTTGATGCCCGCAATGACCCCCGGCGCACTGCGGAAGTTGGCATCCAGCGCCAGCGAGGCAGGCTGCGGTGCGGGCTGGGGGTAAGCCTGCCAGCGCTGCTGTTTGTCCACAAACACCTGCGGGTCGGCCTGGCGGAAGCGGTAGATGCTCTGCTTGATGTCGCCGACGAAGAAGAGGTTGTCCCCTTCCGACCGGGCCAGCGCAAAGTAGATGGCATCCTGCAAGGCGTTGGTGTCCTGATACTCGTCCACCAGCACGGCCGAGTAATGGCTGCTGACGGTGCGGCACAGCGGCGTGCGCTGGTTGTCGGGCGTCAGCAGCAGGTCCAGCGTCAGGTGCTCGAAATCGGCGTAGTCCAGCAGCTTTTCTTCGCACTTGGCGGCAAAGCAGGCATCGGCGAACTGCTGGGTCACCCGCACCAGCGCGTCCACCAGGGGCGCGGCGCGGCGGCGGTCAGCAGCGTATTCCTCGCCGGTACACAGCAAAAAGTCGGTGCGCAGGCTTTCGATCTGCTTTTTGGCGCGGGCGCGCAGCTCACTGGCCGCAAAGGCGCAGGGGTTGCCGTCCTTGCCGCCCTTGATGCGCCCGGCCCGCCGCCAGGCGGTGTCGAACTCGCCCAGCGCGGCCACGGATCTATCCCAATCGCCTTTCTCAAGTACCTGGCACAGCCAGGTCACGCGGTCGGCATCCTCCTGCAAAACGGCGGTGTAAGCAAAGTCGGCGGCCTCGTCTTTGGCGGCGGTGCGGGCCGCAGCCTGCAGCAAGACGCGGGCGCCCTGAGCGCGCTGCAAAGAGATAGCCAGCAGATTCTGCCCCCAGGGGGTGTCCTGGGGCGGGGTGTCCTGCTGCCACATGGCGGCAAACTGCTGCAGCACCTCGGCCGGGTGGGGCAGAGCACGGCTGAAATGGTACAGCTCCAGCACGGCGTTGCCGGCGGTATTGTCGGTGCGGCCCCGGTCGTAGAGGTCCGCAAAGGCGCGGAAATCTGCATCGGTGTAGGCTGATTCCAAAACGGCGGAAAGTGTCTCCTGCTCAATGCGGGCCAGCTCAGCTTCCTCGGCGGTGGTAAAGTCCGGCGGCACATCCAGCGCGGCAAAGTGCTGCTGCACAAAATGCAGGCAGAAGGCATCCACCGTGCCGATGGCTGCCCGCTGCAACAGCAATTGCTGGCGGCGCAGGCGCATGTCTCCGGGGTGGGTGCGCACTTCCTCGGCCAGGCGGGTGGTGATGTCCGCCCGCAGTTTGGCGGCTGCTGCGTTGGTAAAGGTCATGATGAGCAGGCTGTCGGCTTCCACGGGGTGGATCGGGTCGGTGATGAGGCCTACCACCCGCTCGACCAACACGCGGGTCTTGCCGGAACCGGCGGCCGCCGACACCAGCAAACTGCCGCCCCGGGCCGTAATGGCGGCCGATTGGGCGGGGGTAAATTGTATCTTGGCAGATTCAGGCATAGGCCAGCTTCCTCGTTCTCGTCATTCTTCAAAAGGTTCGTCCGGCACGGCGGGGGTGCGCTCGTGCTCGCCGTCCCGGTGGCGGCAGGCCATGCGGAACTCGCAGTAGGTGCAGGGGCTGCGGGCACCGGAACACAGCGGTTTGGCGTCGATCTCGCCGCTGTACAAATCCTGCGCCATTTGGGTCAGCAGGCCGTCCAGGTGGTCGCGGATGCGCCGCAGCTTGGCTTCGTCGGCCAGCCTCCCCCTGCTGTTGGTGATGCGTCCGGTCTTGGCGCTGAAATTCAGCGGCACAAACTCCCCTGTCCCCCTGGTGTCCATGGCGCGGTAGATACTCTCATTATCCAAAAGCAGGCCGTTCAGCGGGTAGGTGGGCTGCAGGTCGGCCTCTTCGCCGGACACTTCCTGCCGGGGCACGCTCTCGGGTGCAGGGTCAGCCAGCAGGTATTCTACGCCGGCGGCGGCAGGGGCCGGGAACAGCGAATCGCCGTTGCGTTCCAGCGTAAACAGATACAAAAGCATCTGGCAGTCCAGCCCGCAGTAGACTTCTTTGAGCTGGAAGTCCTTGCCGCCGGTCTTGTAGTCCACCACCCGCAGGTAAGTGCGGCCGTCGCCGGGCAGCGGCATGGCGTCCACGCGGTCGACGGTGCCCACCACGCGGATGGTGTGCCCTGCCCCGTCATCCAGGCGCACCGGCTCGATGCGCGGGGCGTCGGGGTCGTCGCCGGGACGGTCATCGATGCGCAGCTCAAAGGCCACCGGCTGAAAGCCCGACTGGCGCAGGTCCCGCTGGATGAACCCCAGTAGGTTAACGAGGTTACGGCGGATGCGCTCCACTAAATACTGCATGCGCACGGTGGCGCCGGGCAGATTGGCGGTGACGTACTCGTCCACCAGACTGTCCACAAGGGCCTGCAATTCCTCGGGCGTCAGGTCCTTAAAGGCGGCGCCCTGGCGGCGCAGGGCGTTTTCCAGCACCCAGTGGGTCAGCGTGCCGCTGATGTTGGGGGCCAGCTCGGCCTTTTGGCGCGGTGCAGCCCGCAGAATGTACTGCAAAAAGTAGCCGAAGGGGCAGGTCTGGTATTTTTCAAACCGGGTGGGACTGATGCGCAGCTCCCGTCCCAGCAGCTTTTCCAGCGTGGCGGTGTTCTGCACTTTGGTGGGTGCATCGGGATCGTCCTGGGCAATGCGTACCACGGCGGCGTACCCGGTGGAAAGCTCGCCGGTCTTTTCGGCTTCGTCCAGCGCGGTGCGAACAGCGGCACCGGCGGCGCTCTGGGCCGGGTCCTGGGTCAGCACGCCCAGCACATCCAGCGCGGCGGCGGGGGCGGCGGCCAGCTCAGCGGCGGTGGGCTGCACAAAGGGTGCCTGCAGCAGGTTCAGCACTGGGGCCAGTGCGGCGCTGGCGGGGTCAGTATCCTCGGCATGGGCGGCACCGGGCCAGCTGAGCCAAAGGAACCGCTGCGACACCGTGAGGGCCTTGTAAAAGCAGATGCCCTCGCGCAGGACTTTATTTTCAAAACAGTCGGGCAGTTCGGCCCCCTGATGGATCATCAAGTCGCGGTCGGCATGGGTCAAAAGGCCCTGGTCGCCGGGCGTCTGGGGAAACTCACCCTCCAGTAGACCCACCACAAACACAGCATCGGTCTCCGGCAGGCGCATACGGCCCGCGGTGGTCAAGATCACGCTGTCCAGACTTTGGGGGATATGCCCCATGTCGGTGGTGCGCAGCAGCAGCGTGAACAGTTCGGCGTAGTCGGCGGGGGCGAGCACTTCGTCCCCCAGCAGCAGGGCCAACTGGTTCAGCAGGCCCATGACCACGTTCCACTCCCGCAGCACTTCGTCCGCTTCGGGCAGGCGGCCCTGGGCACGCATCGTTTCGGCCAGGGCGTTGAGGGTGTCCTCGGCCCCCAGGGCTTGTAAAAATAGGTAGAGCTGTTTGGTCAGCGCGGCGGCCCCGACGTTTTTGGTGCGGGGCAGAAAGTCTGCGACCCGCTCCATCACAAAGGCGCGGGCGGCTTCGGCGTCCGCCAAGGTCTGGCGGTCCTGCTCTTTATCGGTGCCCGCGTACCCGGCAGCGCTGCGGGTGAAGGGCTCACGCCAATCGGCGGCGCGCAACGGCCAGGTGTAAGCATAGTTTTCCAGTGCGCACTGCTGCTGTTCCGCCAGGTCGACGAGGCCGGTCTTGAGCAGACGCAGCAAACTGCGGCTGGAGACACCGCCGCGGGCCAGGTCCAGCGCGGCATGCACGGCGCGGGCGGGGGCGGTGTTCTCCGGCGTGGTGGCTTCGTCGCAAAACAGCGGGATGCCCTGCAGGCGGAATTCGTACCGCAGTGCGCCAAGATACCCGGCGGTGTCGCGGCAGATGACCGCCATGCGGCTGTAGGGCACTCCGGCGCGGGCACGGACGGCGATGGCGGCGGCCACGGCCTTGGCCTCGGCCTGGCGGCTGGCGGCGGCATAGCAGACGATGGCCGGGTCGGCTGGGTCCACCGTGCAGTCCGGCGTATAGGTCGGGTCGGCCAGCAGCAGGTTCAGTTCGGCCAGCGCGGGGACGCCGGCGTGGCGCTTGTCCTCGGTCAGAACTACCGTGCGGGTGGGTACGTTGGCATCGGCGGCCATCCGCTTTAAGCCGGCAATCACCCGCTGCACGCCGCTGAACAGCCCCATACCCCCGGCGGTGTCCTGTTCGCCATCGCAGCACAGGCAGACGGTCACATCCGCCACCGGCAGCATGGCAGCCAGCAGGGCGCGTTTGGGCGCGTTGAAGGTATCAAACTCATCCATGTACACGGCGCGGCCCGCAAAAAAGCTGGCATCCAGCATCTGCGCCGCCAGCTGTTGGCGGTCGCCGGGATCCATGGCCGTCTGGGCCAGCTGGGCCTCGTAGGAGCCGTAGATCAGCGAAAGTTCTTCCAGCTTTTCCCGGTCAGCCCCCGGCAGGCGGGCATAGGCGGCCAGCTGGTCGGGGGTGATGCCGGCACTTTTCAGTTCCTCGATGGTCTGGGCGGCTTTCTCGCAAAAAGCGGCGCTGCGGCGCTGGCGGTTGTAGTAGACGACTTTGTCCAGCAGGCTGTCCGCCGCACGGCGCACCAGCAGGGCACGGCCAGCTTCGCTCAGGGTCTCCACGGCCGCACCGCCGTAACGGCGTAGCAGTGCTTCCGCCAGCGAGGTGAAGGAGTAGCTTTCCACGTAGGCGGACAGGCTGTCGCCCAAAATATGGTAGAGCGTCCCCTCGGTGGAGGAGGTGAACTGTTCCGGCACGATGAGCAGGCTGCGCTGGCCGTTTTCGGCGCGGGTGCGCAGCTCGGCCAGCATTCGCCGGGATTTCCCGCTGCCGGAGGGGCCTAAAATGAATGTGAGCATGGAGTGTTCCTTTTTTACTGTTGAATCCAATTTTTCACCGCGTCCACCACCGCAAACCGGACCTCATACCGCCCAAACACCAGGGCGTTTTCGGCCTGGGAGGGGTACTTGGCCTGGGCACCGGAGACACAGAGTGCGGGGTACAGCACACAAAACCAGTTGTGGCCTTTCCCCTCCCCCAACTCCACCCGCAGCGCGGTGTAGCGCCCGCCCGGCAGGGCGAAGCTGCCGTAATCCCGCGGGGCAAAATCCAGCCGTTCCAGTTTCAGCCGGGCAGTCTGGGGGCTGTGGGCTTTGTACAAGGCCTGCTGTGCGGCCTGGTGCAGCACGGGCAGCGCCTGCCGCAGGGCGGCTTCGGCTCCGGTGGTGGTATCGGCCTGCAAAACGCTGTCGGGCAGGGCGGCCAAAATGGCATCCCGCACCTGCAGCTTGACCAGCTGATCCTCCAGCGTGTCGCTGTTGGCCAAAATGTGCAGCCGCACCGTGTCGGCGCAGACGCGGTCGGCTACCTGGCGGCGGTGGGCGGCGAAAGCTGTAAGTAAAACCGTAAGTGCGAACCCCAGCGCAAAGCCAAGCTCCAGCACGCGGCGCTTTTTTTCCAGTTTTTTCAGCATACAAGTTCTCCCCTTTCGCAGACAGTATGGGCGAAAAGGGAGCATTTGAATCAACTATTTTTTCTCAAGCATCTGGCGGCGCACCGTGACACGCGGCCCACCGTGGGTGGGGCGGCAGAGGTAGCACTGCTTGTAGCTGGGACGCAGGGCGGCCAGGGCATTGCGGGCGGCGGTCTCGTCGTCGAACACGCCAAATACAGCCGCACCGCTGCCGGTCATCTGGGCGGTCAGGGCACCATGCTCCCGCAGGGTGGCACAGATGGAAGGGGTCTCCACCGCGCCGGAGCAGTGCTCCAGCGCATTGCCCGCTGCAGCGCAGACGGCGCGCAGGTCCTCGGCGCGGATGGCCTGCTCCTGGGCTTCGCAGTCCGGGTGGACCGGGCTGCCCATCGTGTCATACCGGGCAAAGGCCTCGGGGGTGGAAACGCCCACACTGGGCATTGCCACCACGAACCAGCAATCCGGGCAGGGCGGCAGGGCCTTCATCAGGTCGCCCACGCCGCGTACGCGGCAGGTGCCGCCCAGCAGTGCAAAGGGCACGTCAGCCCCAATGCCCGCGCCGATGGCGCACAGCTCGCTCATCGAAAGATGGGCGTCGTACAGCTCGCTCAGGCCCACCAGCACACCGGCAGCGTCGGCACTGCCGCCCGCCATACCGGCGCGCACCGGCACCCGCTTGTAGATGGTCATGTCCACACCGGCCAAAAGCCCCGTGTAGCGGAAAAAGGCCACGGCGGCCTTGATGGCGGTGTTTTTATCGTTGACCGGCACAAAGCTGCCCGGCAGCGTCAGCGAAAGCGTATTGCTGCGGCGCAGTGTGATTTTTTCGTATAAATCGATGGTCTGCATGACCATGTCCAGGTCATGGTAGCCGTTGGGCAGCGTGCCCACCACGTCCAGCGAAAGGTTCAGCTTGGCCGGGGCCAGCACGGTTACGGAACGTTTTAACATGGCGCTCACTTCTCCCATCCGTGTTCGTGCAAAAATTCGCGGATACGCTTCATCGCGGTCTGCAGGTGATCCACGCTGTAGGCGTAGCTGATGCGGGCGTAGCCTTCGCCCGATGCACCGAACGCGCTGCCGGGGATGATGGCAACTTCCTTTTCCCGCAGCAGCTGCTCGCAGAATTCGCTGCTGGTCAGGCCGCTGATCTGAATGGACGGAAAGACGTAAAACGCGCCCCGCGGCTCAAAGCAGGTCAGGCCCATATCGTTGAGTGATTTCACTACATAACGGCGGCGGCGGTTGTATTCGTCACGCATCATCTCGATCTGGTCGTCGCACTGGTGCAGCGCCGTGATGGCGGCGTACTGGCTGGTGGTGGGGGCCGACATGATGCAGCTCTGGTGAATTTTCGTCATCACCTTGATGAGCGGCGCAGGACCCGCAGCGTAGCCCAGCCGCCAGCCGGTCATGGCGTAGGATTTGGAGAAGCCGTTGACTACGATGGTGCGCTCGGCCATGCCGGGCAGCGAGGCAATGGACACATGGCGGTCGAGGCCGTAGGTCAATTCGGAGTAGATTTCGTCCGACAATACGACAACGTTTGTCTCCCGCAGGACGGCGGCGATCTCCTCCATCTCGGCGGCGCTCATCACAGCGCCGGTGGGGTTGTTGGGGTACGGGAAGATCAGCAGCTTGGTCTTGGGCGTGATGGCGGCCCGCAGCTGGTCGGCAGTCAGGCGGAACTGATCCTCGGCGCGGGTGGCAATGTGCACCGGAACGCCGCCGGTCAGCTGGGTGATCGGCTCGTAGCAGACGAAGCAGGGCTCCGGGATGACGACCTCATCCCCCGGCTGCACCAGGGCGCGGATGGTCAGGTCGATGGCCTCGCTGCCGCCGACGGTGACCAGGACATTTTCCTCTTTATAGTGCAGTTCAAACCGGCGGGCCAGGTAGTTGCAGATCTCGCTGCGCAGTTCTTTTAAGCCCGCGTTGGCGGTGTATTTGGTACGGCCCAGTTCCAGGCTGCGGATGCCGGCATCGCGCACGCTCCAGGGCGTTTTGAAGTCCGGCTCGCCCACACCCAGAGAGATGCAGTGGGGCATATCGGCTGCCAGGTCAAAGAACTTGCGGATGCCTGAGGGCCGCATGGATTTCGCGGCAGGCGCAAGCAGTTCATCGTAGTTGATCACAGGACGGTACACTCTCTTTCATCGGGCTCTTCGGGCAGATACAGGCGGCCGCCGCGCTTGTAGGGGCGCAGCACAAAGCTGGTGGCGGTAGAGAGCACGTCGTCCAGCGGGGACAGGCGCTTGGCCACGAAGATGGCGATCTCCTGGAAGCTGCGGCCCTTGATGATGACCTGCAGGTCGTAGCTGCCGCTCATCAGCAGCACGGTGTCCACCTCGTCAAACTGGGCGATGGTCATGCCGATATCGTCAAAGCCGCGGGCCTTGTGGGGGGTCACGCGCAGCTCGATCACAGCCTCGACCAGGTTGACCCCGGCCTGCTCCCAGTCGATGAGGGTCTCGTAGCCGCGGATGTAGCCTTTTTCGGTGGCCTCATCCATCATGGCGGCGACCTCCGTGGGGGTCTTATCCAGCATGGCGGCAATATCCTCAATGGGCATACGGGCGTTTTTTTCCAAAATGCGAAGCAGTTCTTCCATAATGATACACCTCTACAATCGTGCTATATACAGATGATTATAGCATAGATGGAGTGGAAATGCCAAGAATTTTTCATCGCCCCCAAAACAAAAGAGCATGTACCCCAAAAGGCACATGCTCTTGAAATTATTCGGCGGCCGATTCGCTGTCAGCGCTGTCTTCCCCGCCGTCCTCGGCCGGGGCATCCTCGCTGTCGGCGGAGGTGTACTCCTCCGCGCTCGTATCCGAAGCGGCATCGTCGTTCAGCACGGTGCTGGTGTCGGCCATGGCGTTGCCCAGCTGGTCTTCCACCATGCTCTGGGCATCCTGCGGTACATTGGCCGTGGGGGCCGGGGTGGCGGTGGCTTCGGGTTTCATCTCACTCTCCTGCAGGGCGCTCAGGTACCATTCGTGGTTGCTGCCCTGGGTGAAGACGTAATCCATATACTTGGTGGGGGTGGTGGGCGCGGTCAGTGAAAGCTCCCCGTTGGAGGAACTGTTCGTGGCGGTGGGAATGTAACCCACGGTCACATACTGCTTGCCGTCCGCTTTCCAGATCTTCTCTACTTCCGGCGTGTACTGCGCCACCGAGCTGGTGACAGGCACCAGGTAGCCCTGCTTTTCCTCGTCATACTGATAAGAAAATACGTCGGTGCTGAAACTGCCGTCGTCCACGGTGTAATCCGGCCCCAGCAGGTTGGCAATGTAGGTGTCGATCTCCAGCTTGGGGATGATGGCCGAGCCGGTGTCGGGGTCACGCTCGTACTGGTCCAGGCTGCCGCCGCTGTTCTGCACCTGATAGACGGTGCCCCAGATGGCGGCCTGCTTGAAAACGCCGGGGTCTACGCTGGATACATCGCTGAAAGCCAGCGGGTCCAGCATGACCATACCGAACAGGCGGTCCTCATAGGCTTTGCGGCGGTCGGAATCATCCAGCACGCTGCGCAGCAGGCTGACCACCCAGCCAAACACGGTGAAAAGACCAATGACAGCCAGCAGCAGCGCTACGCCGCCTACGATCTGCCGTGCCAGACGGCGGTTATTGCGGATATGTTCTTCTTTGTAATTTGCCATTTCGGATTAGGTGCTCCTTTGGGAGAATGAGAAATGCACAGCGCAATTACTTGTTTTTGTACATCTGCTCGTAGTATTTCTGGTAGTCGCCGCTGGTGACGTGGGCCATCCAGTCGGGGTGTGCCAGGTACCAGTCAATGGTCAGCACGATGCCCTTCTCAAACGGGGTCTCGGGGTACCAACCCAGATCTTCCTTGATCTTGGTGGGGTCGATGCCGTAACGGCGGTCGTGGCCCAGACGGTCGGCCACGTGGGTGATGAGCTCCTCGCTGATGCCCTTGTCCTTCAGGCGGTCATGCAGCTGGGCAATGACGGTCTTGACGATGAAGATGTTGGGGCGCTCGTTGTGGCCGCCCACATTGTAGACCTCGCCGTCCTTGCCGCCGTTGGCGACCATGTCGATGGCCTTGCAGTGATCCATAACGTACAGCCAGTCGCGGATCTGCATGCCGTCGCCGTAAACGGGCAGCTGCTTGTGCTGCTTGGCGTTGTTGATGAGCAGCGGGATCAGCTTCTCGGGGAACTGATAGGGACCGTAGTTGTTGGAGCAGCGGGTGATGTTCATCGGCATGCCATAGGTATCGTGGAATGCCTTGACGAACATGTCGGCGCTGGCCTTGGAGGCAGAGTACGGGCTGTGGGGGCACAGCGGGGTGGTTTCCATGAAGTAACCCTCGGCGCCCAGGGCACCGTAGACTTCGTCGGTAGAGACCTGCAGATACTTCTTGCCCTCTTTCCAGGTCTTGGCGGCGGCGTCATACCAGGCGTCCTTGCAGCACTGCAGCAGGTTCACGGTGCCCAGCACGTTGCTCTCGACGAAGATCTCGGGGTTCTTGATGCTGCGGTCAACGTGGCTCTCGGCGGCAAAGTTGATGACATAATCGGGGTCATACTTGGCGATCAGGTCGGTGACCAGGGCCTTGTCGCAGATGTCGCCCTGCACGAAGATGTGGCGGGCGTCGCCCTCGATGTCCTGCAGGTTCTCCAGGTTGCCGGCGTAGGTCAGCTTGTCCAGATTGATGAGGCGGATGTCCTCGTACTTCTCCAGCATGTAATGCACAAAGTTGGAGCCGATGAAACCGGCACAGCCGGTAACAAGATAGGTTTTCATAATTTATAATTCTCCGTTCCAGTTTGCAAAGAAATCGTGTAAGGCATCCTGCCAGTCGCGCATCTCGTCGCCGACAGTGCAGCGCAGCATGCGGTTCTCCAGGGCGCTCCAGGCGGGGCGGCTGGCGCTGGCGGGGTTGGCAGCGGCGTACTCGGCGCTGGTGCAGGGGTTCACCTTGCAGGGCAGGCCGGCTTCCTTCATGATGGCGGAAGCAAAATCATACCAGCTGCAGATGCCGTTGCCGGTGCAGTGGTAGATGCCGTAATCGTGGCTGACGGCCAGCTTGAGGATGTGGTAAGCCAGGTCCACCGCGTTGGTGGGGTTGCCCAGCTGGTCATTGACAACGGTGATCTCGTCGTGGGTCTTGCCCAGGCGGACCATGGTCTTGACAAAGTTTTTTCCATAGTAGCTGTACAGCCAGGCGGTGCGCACGATGAAATGGCGGCGGCAGAACCGCTCGACATATTGCTCGCCCAGCAGCTTGGTCTGGCCGTAGGCCGAGATGGGCGCGGGCACGGCGCACTCGTCCAGGGCGATGCCGCCGTTGGCGACACCGGGGAACACATAGTCCGTAGAAACATGGATCAGGCGGGCGTTGACCTTCTCGCAGGCCAGGGCCAGGTTGCGGGGTCCCAGAGCGTTGACCTTGTAGGCCGCATCGCGGGAGATCTCGCAGCCGTCCACATTGGTGAAAGCCGCGCAGTTGATGACAGTCTCAGGCTGGTGGCGGCGGATATAGTTGATGGTCGCTTCACGGTCGGTGATGTCCAGTTCATCCACATCCACGGGGATGATGGTGGCCTTGCGCAGCCGCTCCGGCAGCGGGCCGAGGACGCAGCTCTCGGCAGCCAGCTGCTTTTGCAGCTCGGTACCCAGCTGGCCGCGGCAGCCGGTAATTAAAATCTTCATGATAACTCCCCTGTTCTGCGCTTAGTACTGCAGCTTGTCGTCGGCCACGTTCTTCAGGTGCTGGCCGTAGGGGCTCTTGCCGTAACGGGCGGCGCTTTCCAGCAGTTTCTCCTTGGTGATCCAGCCGTACTTGTAGGCGATCTCCTCGGGAGCCGAGATCTTAATGCCCTGGCGCTGCTCGACGGTCTGCACAAAGGTGGCAGCTTCCACCAGAGAGTCCATCGTGCCGGTGTCCAGCCAGGCGTAGCCACGGCCCAGCAGCTGCACATCCAGCTTGCCCTCGTCCAGGTACATCTGGTTCAGGGTGGTGATCTCCAGTTCGCCGCGGGCGCTGGGCTTGACCTGCTTGGCCATCTTGACGACGTCCTTGTTGTAGAAATACAGGCCGGTGACGGCGTAGTTGCTCTTGGGTTCGGCGGGCTTTTCCTCGATAGAGGTGGCATGGCCGTCCTTGTCAAAGGCGACAACGCCGAAACGCTCGGGGTCGTTGACAAAGTAGCCGAACACGGTGCTGCGGCCGGCGGCGGCGTTGGCTGCAGCGCCCTTGAGCCGCTTGGAGAAACCGGCGCCGTAGAAGATGTTGTCGCCCAAAACCATGGCGCAGCAGTCGTCGCCGATGAACTCCTCGCCCAGAATGAACGCCTGTGCCAGGCCGTCCGGGCTGGGCTGTACCTTGTACTGCAGGTGCAGGCCGTACTGGCTGCCGTCCCCCAGCAGGGCCTCAAAACGCGGGGTGTCGGTGGGGGTGGAGATGATCAGGATGTCCTGGATGCCGGCCAGCATCAAGGTGGACAGCGGGTAGTAGATCATCGGTTTGTCGTAAACGGGCAGCAGCTGCTTGGAGGTGACCATCGTCAGCGGGTAAAGTCGGGTGCCGGCGCCGCCGGCAAGGATAATACCTTTCATCGTTACAACTCCTTATTTTATATTCCGTGCGCGCCGCCCATCCCACGGGGGCAGGTCCCCCTGGGGCATAATCTCGCACAATAGTAGAGTTATTATAACGCATTTACGCCCCGGGCGCAAGGGGCAAATCTTGCCGGAAACTGCGCCCGGCGGCTGGATTTTGTTGCCAATTTGTTACCTTTTTGTGACGATTGCTTGACGTAAAGGGCGCTGTGTGGTACAATGTACAAAACGTAAATGTTAATGGCGCGTATCTCTGCGGATTTTTATAGCCGATCCTCGGCCTTTGTACTTTGAATTTAAGGAGGCGTTTTCGCGTTGAAACGCTTTTTATGCGCTGCATTTTTTATGGCGCTTGTCGTTTTATTTGCTGCCTGCGGCGCGCTGAACAGCAGCACCGCGGCCAGTGCCGCCACGGCGACCCCCACCAGTTCTACCTCCCGCACCCAGAAAAGTGAGCCGGTGCAGGTGAAGGAAAACCCCGCCAAGGTGGATGTGGTCGGTGAGCAGGCCGCGACAGCCCCCACGGCTACCGCAGCCCCCGCCCAGACCCCCGCGACCGGGGATTTCCCGGTGATGTATCTGGCAGGTGTGATCGGGCTGATCCTGATCTGTTCGGCCGGACTTTTAATGCTTCGTAAAATATAAGCGGATAACGCCCTGCGGGGCGTTTTTTTGTTATGGCAACACCGCACAATTCCCGCCTTACGGCTTAAGCACCGCTTCGGCGGCTGCGGCACGGCATCTGCGTTGCCAAAATGCTCGATAATACACAAAGTATTATCTGCGCTTTTGGCTTAGCAGCTGCCGCACCTCGCTCGCCGTATCGGCACTTAGAATTGTGCGGTATTGCCTTATACTTAAGCGTAGGTATCGTCGGCGTATGTCCGCCGAGGACGATGGATTTTAAACGGAGAGGAGGCAAAGCTATGCCGCGGCATTACCGCAAACTGCGGGGCAACTCGGCCTATTATCCCTTTGCGGCGCGCACCGGCATGCGGGCCCGCCAGCGGCGGGAGGTCCGCGCCCTGCGCATCGCCGGTACGGTGCTGCTGGGGGCAGCTGCTGCTTTGCTTCTGCGCCAGACTGTAGGCCGCGGCGGCCAGCCGGAAGCTCCGGTACAACCTGTCCCCTCCCCTGCGCTGGTGGAAACGGCAGAAAACACCCGCGGCAGCAGCATCACGGTGCAGCCGGTGGCTGCCACCCGCGACGCCTTGGCCGCTACACTGGATGCCGACGATGCCGCTCACGCCACCCCGGCTCCGGCAGCCCCGGCTGCCCACATCCAGGAGGTACTGCCTGCCTACCGCGACCTCTACGAGCAGAACCCCGACCTCATCGGATGGCTGACCATCGACGGCACTGACATCGACCTGCCCGTGGTGCAGACCCCCGGCAACAACGAGTACTACCTGCGCCGCGGCTTTGACCGGCTTTACGCCACCGGCGGCACGCTGTTCATGGACGAGCACTGCTCCATCGATCCCGACGCCCCCACCGCCAACTGGCTGATCTACGGCCATAACATGGCGGACGGTTCGATGTTCGGCCAACTGACCCGTTACCGCAGCGAGGATTTTTACAAAGCACACACCACCTTTACCTTTAACACGATCTACGAGACGGCAGCCTGGCAGGTAGTGGCCGCGCTGGATACGACCCTGGGCGCGGATGAACTGCCCTACTACACCTTTTTTGATGCGGATACCAAGCTGGAGTGGCAGCAGCGCGTGGACGCCATCACAGCGCTGTCCCTCTATGATACCGGCGTGACGCCGGCATATGGCCAGCAATTACTGGTGCTTTCCACATGCGGTACCTCCTCGCCCGCCGCTAAGACCCGCTTTGCCCTGCTGGCAGTGCGGTGCGGCGAAAACTGATTTTGCACTTGCATTTTATAAAAGAATCGTCTATGATGGTGCATGAACTATTTTAGTCAAAAAAGGAGCCTGTACAAACTATGGCAGAATTTACCTATGAAGTTACCGAGCGCATCGCTGTGCTTTCTACCAACGCCCGCGGCTGGGAGCGCCAGCTGAACATGGTCAGCTGGAACGGCAACCCGCCGAAGTATGACATCCGCGATTGGTCCCCGGACGGCAGCCGCATGGCCAAGGGCATCAGCCTGACTGAGGAAGAGCTCAAGACCCTGAAAGACATCCTGAACGATATGGAACTGTGAGGTTCGCATGGAAGACTACCGCGCCCGGTTTGTGGAGATCTACAATAAAAACATCACGCGCCCCGGCGCGGACCGCCTGCTGAGCTGGCTGGAGACCACGGACTTTTTCACGGCCCCTGCCTCCACCCGCTACCACGGTGCCTGCGAGTGCGGCCTGGTCATGCACAGCCTGAACGTCTACGACGCGATGATGCAGCATTTTTACACCGAGGGCGAAAACGCCGAAAGCTACGCCATCTGTGCCCTGCTGCACGACCTGTGCAAGGCTAATTTTTACAAAGTCAGCACCCGCAACGTGAAAAACGACGCCACCGGCCAATGGGAGAAAGTGCCGTTTTACCAGGTGGCTGACCAGCTGCCCTACGGCCACGGCGAAAAGAGCGTGTATCTCATCGAGCATTTCATGCGCTTGAAAACCGCCGAGGCTATTGCTATCCGCTGGCATATGGGCGGGTTTGATGATGCCGTCCGCGGCGGCAGCTTTGCCGTGAGCGATGCCTACAACAGCTATCCCCTCGCTGTAAAGCTCCACATCGCCGACCTGACGGCAACTTACCTGATGGAGCAGGGCACCAGCGCTGTGGAAAACGGGCATCCCAAAAACAAATGATTTCATATCGCACCTAGCGGGCGTTGCCACCATGTGGCAACGCCCTTTTTAGTGGGCTTCTTCCGCCGGGTAGGAAAACGGCTGCATAGGGTGCGTTTCGGGCAAATCGCTGCGTATATGCGCACGCAGTAAAACGGCCAGGTTCTTCCATTAGCGAATATGGTATACTCAGTTTAGTACGGTAAATTAAAATTTGTGAAAGCAAAAAAATTCAAACAGCCTCATTGCATGGCTTATAAAAACAGGCTATGTTTAAAGCAGGAGGTGGCTATTATGGCAAATGAAGATAAAAAAGATTTCAACGCTATGTTGCATGACAGTAAGGACATGCCTAAGTTTCAGACGATTACGGATGAAAAGAGCATAGAAAAATATGGTGGGGACAGAATGTACTTTGCACCGCCAATCGACTATGACAGAATTATGAAGTGTGTTCCCTATGGAAAAGTAATTACTGTTGGGAAAATTCGTGATTACTTCGCAGAACAAAACGGCGCAGATTTTACAGAGCCTATTACGGCGGGAATTTTTGTATCCATTGCAGCTTGGGCAAGCTATCAGCGCTCTGAGGATGAAACGCCTTATTGGAGAACGCTGAAAGCAAATGGAGAGTTAAACGCAAAATATCCTGGTGGTATAGAAGCGCAGAAAGAAAAATTAGAAGCAGAAGGGCATACAATTATTCAGCGGGGACGCAAAAATATCAGTTATTATGTAAAAGATTATGAAAAGGCGATGTTTGAATTGAATTAGACAGCTTCCAGTTTACCGTACTCGTTCCCGGCAGAGGTTGGGGCAGGTACGCCCCAACAAGAAACTGTCCGCGGGGCAAAAATTGAAAATTTGTGGCCACGGAACGATTCGTGCTCTCATAAACAATAGAAAACCCAGAACTGCACAGCTGATTTAGCCAACAGTTCTGGGTTTCTTGTTATCAGGTCAAAATACTGTTTTACGGGGGCCCTGCCATATGACGGGACCTGCTTTTTCTACAAAAACAATCAATTACTTCAACATCTTATAAATAGCTTCCATATCGCTCTGGTGCAGCACCTTGGCGGAGCCCTTGGCACCGCCGCAGGCGCGGGCGCAGCTGGCGGCCATCTCGGCCATCTGCTCGTCGGTGGGGTCGATGCCCAGCTCCTTGAAGTTGACGGGCATGCCGATGCGATGATAGAACTCCTCCATCGCGGCGATACCGGCCAGTGCGGTCTCCTCATCGGTGGCACCGGGGGTCACGCCCATGACGTTGACGGCGTACTTCACAAAGCGGGGCAGGCAGTCCTTGTAAACATAGCGCGCCCAGCTGGGCCAGACTGCGGCCAGGCCTGCGCCGTGGGTGACGTTGAACATGCCGCCCATCTCATGCTCCAGCAGGTGGGGCATCCAGTCGCCGCCGTCGCTGCCGCAGCCGGTCAGGCCGTTGTGTGCCAGAGAGGACGCCCACATCACCTCGGCGCGGGCATCGTAGTTGCGCGGGTCGGTGTGCAGCACTTCGGCGTTGTGCATGACGGTGCGCAGCAGGCCTTCGGCCAGCGCGTCGGTCAGTTCCATCGTGCCGCTGTTGACAAAATAACGCTCCATCGTGTGCATCATGATATCGGCACAGCCAGCCTCGGTCTGGTAGTCCGGCAGGGTCATGGTCAGTTCGGGGTCCATGATAGCAAACTTCGGGCGGGCCAGGTCGTCGTCGTAGGCGCGCTTTTCCTCGGTGTCGGTGTTGGTGATGACGCAGCTGTTGCTCATCTCAGAGCCAGCGGCGGCGATGGTCAGCACGGATGCAACCGGGAAGCAGGCTTTGGCCTTGCGCTGGCCCGCGTACAGCTCCCAGACATCATGCTCCGGCTCAGCCAGGCCGTAAGCGATGGCCTTGCAGGAGTCGATGACCGAACCGCCGCCGACAGCCAGCAGGAAGTCTACGTCGTTGGCCTTGGACAGCTCAATGCCCTCGCGCACCTTGGCCAGATGCGGGTTAGGCACAACGCCGCCCAGTTCCACGTGGAAGATGCCCGCCTCATCCAGCGACTTCTTGACGCGGTCCAGCACGCCGGAACGCACAGCGCTCTGGCCGCCGTAGTGGATCAGCACGCGGGTGCCGCCAAACTGCTTCATCAGCTCGCCGACTCTTTCGACCGAACCTTTACCGAACGCGACTTTGGTCGGGGTATAATAGGTAAATCCAAGCATTGTAAAAACCTCCTGCTTACTTTGGATGCTGCTAAAATCGTGTATCTTGCACAAAATTCAGACGCATACATCCGTTTTTTTCTAATCATAGCACAGAGCGCAGGCGGGTGCAAGAGGAAATTTTGTGGGCCTCATGGCAGGGCTTATTCCGTCGGCAGGCTGACGTCCCACTGGGCCAGCTCGACCAGCGGATCGGTGTTTTTATCCACCAGTTTTACGGTCAGACCGGCGGCATCGGCGGGGGCAGCGTCAAAGTCGTAGCTGACGGTGCTGCTGTCTGCACTGGGGCGGCTGCTGGCGCATTGCAGCTTTTGGCCATCCGCGGAGAACAGCTGCAGCGTGGCGCCTTCGGGGGCATCTGCCGATAGCTGTACCGTTACACGGGTCTCGCCGGGGGCAGCGATCACGCTGGACAGCGTATAGCCGTTGATTTCCGGTTCGGAAACCGTACCGATACGGTTGGCCGTATCGCCGGACGAGACGGTAAAGTTCAGCTTCCAGCGGCCATCCAGCCTGGTGCGCAGATAGCTGCCGTCGGCATCATAGGCATTCTGCACGCCGGTCAAGCCCGCCACGGTCAGCTGGCAGTCGATGGCAGCGGTGTCGCCGTTGTAGTCCGCCAGGTCATAGTCCATGGCGGCGGCGTAGGTGTGGTCGTCCACTTTTTCAAACACAAAACCGTTCTGTGGGTAAAGGGCCTGCCCGTTCGCTAGCAGGGTGCCGTCGGCCTGCGCCTGGCAGATCTCGATCCAGCCTTCGCCGCCCGGATTCTGGGCCAGCCAGTCGTAACCCGCCAGACTGTCATTTCCGTCCGGAGCGGTCAGCGTCAGGCCGATGCGCAGGTAGAGGCCGTCGCAGTAGACCTGGTTCAGCGTCAGGGTGTAGGGGCTGGCGGTGCTGCTCTCCCCTGTCTCGTTCTGGCTTTCCGGTACGGCAGGCACTGCGGCCTGCTGGGCATAGCCGGAAAGCCGGTCGCTTTTCAGTTGGTTTTTGCTGTCATGCTGGTTGAGGAAACTGAACACATCCCCCACAAAGGGCAGACCCTCGGCCAGCGCAGGATTCACTGTATTGACCCCGCACAGTACGGCCATGCAGGCGGCGACTCCGGCCAGTGCCCTGCCCCAGACAGGAACGCGGCGGCGCTTGGCGGATTTTGCACGGTGTACAGATTTTTTGCGTGGTGCTTCGCCGGATTCGACGTGTACTTTTGCCAGTACAGCATCGGCCAGGCGGTCGCTTTCGGCGGCGGTCAGCGGTGTTTCCTCGGTGGGCAGGGCGTCAAGCTCGTTCCAGAATGTATGCAGATCAGCCATGTGTATAACCCCTTTCCTGTAATTGGCGGCGCAGGCGGTCGCGCCCGCGGCTCAGCCGGGTGTTTACGGTGGATACCCGCAGATCCAGCGCGGCGGCGATCTCCCTGCTGGATTGCATCAGGTAGTATTTGCGCAGAAATATCTCACGGTCGGGCGGCTCCAGCGCTGCCACCAGCACGGCCAGCTCGTCGGCGGCATCCCCAGCCGGGTCGGCGGGCAGGTCGGCGATGGTGGCGGCCAGTTCATCGGTCAGCGGCAGAGTGTCGTGCCGCTGTAAGGCGCGGTAACGGTTGATGGCGGTATTCCGTGCTGTGACGATGAGCCAGGCCCGCACCGGTGTGCCGGTGGCTTCCAGCCGGGCGGCATTGCGCCACAGCGCCACAAATACATCGGCGGTACATTCCTCTATATCCCGGTCGTGCCCGGGCAGGATGCGGCGGGCAATGCCCCGCACCAGCGCGGCGTAGTCCCGCATGGCCCACCGCAGCCCGGTATCCGGGTCCTGCCGGATGGCCTGCAACAGCGTGGGCGTGGTGTTTGTTTGCATGAGCTTCAACTCCTTTTGTTTTGGCGCCTTTCACTCTTATAGACAAGCGGGACGGAGAAAATCTTACAGGAAAATGGGGAAAAGTTTCGGGCCGATGACGAGCATCGTCCCCTACAGAAGTGGAGCGTGAGGCAACAAAAAACTCCCCGATCTTCATCGGGGAGTTTATGTACAAATTATTGGTTATCGCCCATGCGGTCGATCTGATCCTGCAATAGCTGGGATACTGGGCGGTTCACGCTGCGCAGGCGGCGTACCGGCTTGGCGGGCGCACGGTGCGGCGTTGCCTTGACCCGGAACTTCTCCGGCTTGGGCGGTGCGGCCTGGGGCTGGGGCTGAGGCTGCTGCGCAGGCTGGGGAGTCTGGGGTACAGGCTGCGGCACAACCGGTGCGGCGGGCGCACTTTCCGTGGGCAACGGCTCCACGGGAATATCCGTCTCCGGGGTGCCCTGGGCATAATCGCGCATTTCCACGCCCAGCTCCTTCAACTCGGCCTCGGTCTCATCCAACGCCTGGTAGATGGCCAGAGTCAGGTTATCGAGGTCCAAAGTGGCAGCGCTCAAACGCTGATCTACCCGTGCCAGGCGGTCGCGCACCAGCATTACGCCGGAGGCAATGCCCCGGGCATTCTCGGCCATGCGGGACTTCTGGGTGTCGGCCTGCTGCTTCAGCTCCTTTTCGGCGCTCTCGGCATACAGCTTGGCATCGGCCAGAATTTTCTGGGCTTCCAGCTTGGCTTCCCGCACTACATCGGGCGTGGGGGCCGGGGCTGCGTTCAACTGGCGGGCTGCAGCCAACTGCTGCGTCAGCGTTTCGTTCTGTTGCTGCAGGTCGTGGCATTTCAGCTGCCAGATGTTGGCATTTTTCTGGATCTCCCGGTGCTCGCTCTGCACACTTTCAGCGACGGATTGCGCTTTTTGCAGCTGCTCGTCGCTTTCGTGGCGTTTGCTCTCGGCCAGGTCAGCCCGCTGGTTGGCGGCGGTTAACTCGGCTTTCAGGGCCTCGATGCGGGCTTCGGCATCACTGCGCTGGCTGCGCAGATCATCCAGCTGGGCTTGAAGCTGGCGCAGCTTTTCCTGGTATTCCAGTTCGTGCTGCTGGGCTTCGTTGGCGAGCGTGTTCATGTACGCCAGGACATCATTTTTATCGAAGCCGCCAAACATACGGGAGCGGAACCCCTGCTCCTGTATGTTCATGGAATCAGATGGCATGGCGTTTTACATCCTCTCGCGGAAAATTTAAAGTCAGGGGCGATCAGCTGCGCTTGTTCAGGATGCTGAGCAGATCGTCGAAGTAATCGCCGTCATCCTCTTCCTCGGCCGGGGCCTGCTTGGCGGCGGGCTGGGCGTCAAAGGACTGGGTGAAGATGGGGTTGGGCATGACGGGGTTGATGTCCTGCTGCGGGGCAGTGGTGCGCTGTGCGGGCTGGGCAACCTCGGCCTGAGCCGGAGCCTCAACAGGCTGGACGGCGGGGGCAGGGGCGACACCGCGCTTGGCATCGACATGGGCCTGGATGGGCTCGTCGACCTCGGGGGTGCTCTCGAAGCCGGTGGCAACGACGGTGATGCTCATCTCGTCGCTCAGGCGCTCGTCGAACGCAGTACCCCAGATGATGTTGGCATCGGGATGTGCGGACTGGGTGATCATGGAGGCAGCGGTCTCGACATCCTCCAGGCCGATGTCCGGGCTGGAAGTGATGTTGATGATGACACCGCGTGCGCCGGCGATGCTGGTCTCCAGCAGCGGGCTGGAGATGGCAGCCTTGGCGGCGTTCTCGGCCTTGCCAGCACCCTTGGCGACGCCGACACCCATGTGGGCGAAGCCGGCGTCCTTCATGATGGAGCGGACGTCTGCGAAGTCCAGGTTGATGAAGGCAGGAATGTTGATCAGGCTGGAGATGCTCTCAACGCCCTGACGCAGCACGTTGTCGGCAGCCTCAAAAGCGTTCATCAGGGTGATGCGCTCCTGGCTGATGAGCTTCAGGCGCTCGTTGGGGATGACGATCAGAGAGTCGACGTGCATCATCAGGGAGGCAATGCCCTGCTCGGCCAGGCTCATCTTGCGCTTGCCCTCAAAGGCGAAGGGCTTGGTGACGATGCCGACGGTCAGGATACCCAGGTCATGGGCAGTCTCGGCCACGACAGGGGCAGCGCCGGTGCCGGTGCCGCCGCCCATACCGGCGGTGATGAAGACCATCTGGGCGCCCTTCAGGGCGTTGGAGATCTCATCCTTGCTCTCCTCGGCAGCGCGCTGGCCGATCTCGGGATCAGCGCCGGCACCGCGGCCCTTGGTGAGCTTTGCGCCCAACTGGACCTTCTGGGTGGCCTTGGAATTCAGCAGAGCCTGCTGGTCGGTGTTCATTGCGACGAACTCGACACCGGAGAGGCCGGACTCGACCATGCGGTTGACAGCGTTGCCGCCGCCACCGCCCACGCCGATGACTTTAATGTTGGTCACATTTTGCATTTCTTCGTCAAGAACGAATGCCATGAGTGTATCCCCCTAAGTGTTTGTTTAAAGTGGCACAGGACCCAGGGCAGGCCCTGTAAATGGGCACACTGGTCCGTGGATTTTTTGCATATAACTGATTATTAGAATACCAAATTTTCCTGTCAATTTCAATACCTGCGCCAGAATTTTGCAAAAAAATGCCCTCATCACCGCAGAATCCACCAATACGGGCCGGGGGGATGCCCGGTTTTTGGCAGGAACGTAGAAAAATTATGTTTTTTCTGTGATGCAATCGGCCCCAAGGGTGCGCAGATCGCCGGGCAGATCGGCATAACCGCGGGGAATATGGCCGGGGTCCCGCAGGAGGGTCACGCCTTCGGCCCCCAGTGCAGCCAGCAGCAGGGCGGCCCCGCCGCGCAGGTCGGGGGCGGTCACCGCAGCTCCGTGCAGGGCTGCGCGGCCGTCCATATAAAGTGTACGCCCGGCGGTGCGGCACCCTGCCCCCAGGGCGGCAAAGCCCTCGGCACAGGCAAAGCGGCGGGCAAACAGGTGGTCGTAGATCTCGCTGGGGGCGTCGGCGGTCAGTAGCACGGCGGCAGCCAGGGGCGCGGTATCGGTGGCAAAGGCGGGCCAGGCGTTGGCACAAAGCGTTTGCCCGCCGCGCAAAGGCCGGGCGGGGCTTCGGGCCAGCGTGACGGTGGTATTCTGGCGGGCGACATCCACGCCCGCCGCCTGCAAAAAGTCGAGAAAGGCCGCATAATAGGCGGGGGCGCAGTGGGTGACGGTCACCTCTCCCCCGGCGCAGGCCAGGGCGGCGGCGTAGGTGGCGGCGGCGATGCGGTCCGGCAGGGGCGTCCAGGCGGTGCCCTGCAAAGGCTTGCCGCCCTGTATCACCACCACCGGCGTACCGGCCCCGGTGATGTGCGCCCCGCAGGCACGCAGAAAGTTCGCCAGGTCGCGTATTTCAGGCTCGCAGGCAGCCCCGCGCAGGATGGTTGTGCCGCCCGCCTGGGTCGCGGCCATCATCAGGGTCATGGTAGCCCCCACGCTGGGCAGGCGCAGGGCGAAATCTACCCCGTGGAGCGGTCCGCGCCGCCGCAGTGTCACGGCGATGCCCTCCAATTCCACCTGGGCACCCATGGCCGCCAGCCCGGCCAGGTGGATGTCGACGGGACGGGGGCCCAGCTTGCAGCCGCCGGGCAGCGGCAGGCGCACCTCGCCCACCCGGCAGAGCAGCGGCGCCAGGTAGAACACCGAGCTGCGCATGGCCCCGGCGAGGTAGTCGGGAATCTCCCCTTGCAGGTCTTGGCCGGGGGCAACGAACAGGTCACTCCCCTGCCGTTCGGCCTTGGCACCCACGGATTGCAGCAGCGCCAGGCTGGTGGCGACATCGGCCAGGGGCGGCACGGCCCGCAGGCGGCTAGGGGTACGGCACAGCAGGGTGGCAGCCAGCAGCGGCAGTACGCTGTTTTTGGCGGCGGCGGGCCGTATGCGGCCGTGAAGCGTCCGCCCGCCGGTGATGGTGATAAGTTGCATGGGTACCCCCTTTTACGCTGGCTGTGCGTGGAAATTGTAGAGGATGTAGGGGCGAGCAGTGTCGCCCGCAGAGCCTTGCGTTGCCGCAGGGTTTACGGGCCGATGCAAGCATCGGCCCCTACAGCAGGCCGTGTGGCTGGATTTGTAGGGGTGGATGCTCGCATCAGCCCGCGGGCTTGACACGCTGCTCGCCCCTACACTTATATGTCACAAATCGCGCCGGCATTACAGCAGAATCGGCTGCAACTGCACACCGCGCAGGGCGCTTTCCAGCGTATCGGGGATGAGGGTGAAATCACTTTTGAGGCTGCAGGGCTTTTTGTAGCTGTCGTCCTGGCCGAAGGGCACAAAGTAGTAGTTCCGCCGCTGCAGCAGCTGGGCAATAGCCGGGGCGCTGCCCGAGAGCGCATCGTTGGTGGAGGGCGCCAGAACAACGGGCCGTCCGCCCCGCAGCAGGCTTTTGGCGGCCAGGGTTACCGGCGTGGCGCTGAGGCCCGCTGCCAGCATGGCCATGGTGGTGCCCGTGGCCGGGGCGATGATAAGCGCCTGGGCCATCCCTTTTGGGCCAAGCGGTTCCACCTGCTGCAGGGTGGTCAGCGGTGTTTCGCCGGTCATCTCCTGCAATTGGGCGCGCAGAGCGGCGGCCGTGCCAAAGCGGGTATCCAGCGCGGCGGCGCTGCAGCTTAAAATGGGCAGCACCCGCCAGCCCAGCGCTCGCAAGCGGCGCACCTGGGGCAGCACAGCCGAAAAGCTGCAAAAACTGCCGCATAAAGCAAAGGCCACGGTGCGGGGGCCGTCAGGCCGGTTCATCATGCAGATCACCTCTTTCTTGCAGGATGGTCAGTACGGTTTGGGCGATGAGCGCCCCGGCGGTATCGGGGGCGCACTTGCCGGGCAGGGCCAGGGCGTGTTCGGCCCGGATGCCCAGGGCTTCGGCGGCGTCAAAGTCGGTGCCGCCGGGCAGGCTGGCCAGGTCGATGACCAGCGCCCCGCGGGGCAGCTTTTCCAGCATTTTGCGGGGCAGCACCGGCGCGGGGATGGTGTTGATGACGGTATCATGCTTTGCCAGCAGCACGGGCAGGCGGTCCAGCGGGGCGGCGCGGTGCCCGGCACACCGGGCGTTGGCCCGCTGCACGGCATTGCGGGCGGCAACGGTGGTATGCCCGCCCAGCAGGTCCAGCCGCCGCGCTACCGCCCGGCCGATGCGTCCGTAACCGAGAACCAGGAAGTCGCTTTCCCAGATGGTGCGGCGGCGCAATTGCAGCAGCAGGGCAAGGCAGCCCTCTGCGGTGGGGACGGCGTTTAAACATTCCAGCTCGGGCCGCTGGAAGTAGTCCAGCAGCGGCAGACTGGCCTGCCGGGCGGCGGCCTGGATGGGTGAACCGGGGCGTCCGGCCAGCAGCAGGGTGCCGGGGCGCACCCCCTGCAGGGTGCGGGCGACGGCATCGCTGACACGTTCCTGGGACATGGGCAGCAGGACAAAATCGGCCTGGCAGGCGGCCTCCGGCCCGATGATGCGGAACCCCGCGGCCTGCAAAGTCTGCGCCGCCGCCCGCTGGCGGGCATCATGCCCCACCACGCAAAAGGTTTTCATAGGCTGTTCCTCCCCCTTTGGGTGTGCTTTCGCCATAGTATGCTTGGATTGAGGCGGATGGTGCGGATACAAAAAAGCTCCCTCACAGGGGAGCCTTTTGCGCCGCGTGCAAATAAAAAATCCCGACCCCTCAAAAGGGATCGGGAAAAATCCAATGGTTTAATAATACTTCAACCCGTTGCACTGGCCGCGCCAGACGGCGATGGGATCGATGGGGACGGTGCCGATGCGCATTTCCACAACGGTGGTCTTGCCGCAGGTGGCAAGGGTCTGGCCCTGCTTGACCTGCTGCCCGGCCTTGATGTCAATGTCGCTCAGCCCGTAGAAGATCGTGCGCACGCCCGCGCCGTGGTCGATGACCAGCGTAATTCCGTAGTCGCCGCCCAGGTCCTCGGCTAGGTCGATCTTGCCGCTGGCGGGGGCAATGACCAGCTCACCGCGTGTGGTGGACAAAATTACGTTCGTACTGGTGCGGCCGCCTGCGCCGGTGTTGGTGCTGCGCTCGCTGTAGCGGCGGCCCACATACTCGGTCGCGCCGAAGGTCAGCGTGGTGTTGAGGCGGTTGAGGAACGGCTGCACGAACCCGGCGTCCGCCCAGCTGATGCCGGTGGGCGCTGCGGTGAACAGCTTGCTGACCTTGGTGGGGGCGTCGTCCTGCCCGAGGTAGGGCGTGGCGCGCTGGGACTGCGAGGAGTAATCCTTGTAGCTGAATCCGCCGTCGGTCACTTTCAGGTACAGTGTGGTGGAGTAGCGGCCCACCTGCACGTTGATGGTCTCGGTGCCTAAGGCTGCGTTCCAGGGGATGGGCAGGTAGCACACCCAGCCGTTGGAGGACTGGATAAAGCCCTGATTTTTCAGCGTGGTGGTCAGGGTGGGGGCGTCGTCCTCGTAACTGCCGGTCACACGGATGGCGGCTACGCCGCCCTGCTCGATGGTATTCTCGCTTAAATAAACGGACGGCTCGATGGCAATATCGAAGGTGAACAGCCAGGTCTCGGAGCCGGTGATGTCGGCGGCGCCTGCTGCGCGGGAGCCGGTAACGCTGGCCACCAGCTTGGCGGTGTAGGTGCCGGTCTCGTCAAAGCAATAGCCGCTGAACTCCGACAGCGTACCCTCGAACACGGTCTCCTTGTTGGCGTCGGTCACGGTCAGCTGGGTGGCATAGTTGGTGGAGCTGATCGTAATATCCGGCGACAGTGTGGAGATGGGGTCCTCCAGCACAGCGGGGACGGAACTATAAGTTTCGGCGTAGGTACGCTTGAACCAGTTGCCGATGACCGGCACATGCCACTTGTAGGCCGAAGGCTCCAGCGTCTGCCCGGCGAAGGTCACGTGGATGGAAGGCAGCATATCGGGGGTGGCGCTGCGGTACAGGTAGGCCACGCCGATGCCGGCCACTACCAGCACAAACACCACCACCAGCAGCAGCCACCTGGCCATGCCGGTCACGCCGCTGCGCACAACATCCCCCATGGTGGCGGGGGTGTCATCCTCCGCCGCATCGTCGTCGGACGAAGTGTCGGTATCCTCCCCGGCGGGAATATCCATGTTGGCGGTGATCTGCTCCACCGAGAGCTGCACCGTGCGGGTCATGTCCAGCAGGCGCTTTTCATCGATGGGCGGCAGCTCCACGGTCTCCTCGTCGGCCTCAGCGGCATCCAAGGCAGCGTCTTCGTCAGCTGCGGCCTCCTCCGTGGGCGCCTCTGCGGGGGCATCCTCCTCTGCGGGGGCGCTGTCCTCAGCAGGCGTTTCCGGCTCTGCTTCGGGTTCGCCTTCTTCTGCGGGGGCTTCCTCGGGTGCTTCCGGCGCTTCGGGGGTGGCGTCTGCCGCTTCTTCAACAGGTTCCGCTTCGCTCTCCCCTGCCGGTTCGGCGGGGACATCCTCGGCAGCGGCCGTAGCGACGGCTTCTTCCGCCGGCGCGGTCTCCGCAGGGGGCGCGGCTTCGGGCTGCGGGGCTGCCTGGGGGGCAGTATCCAATGCGGCCTGGGCCGGGATGTTGTCGTTTTTCTTGCTCATCTGTACTCTTCCCAAAATCCTCTTGGTGTTGCCCCATCGTGGAAAAACAGGCGGCAGCCGGGGCCGGGCTGTACCCAATGAAAAATTTATTCAGACTCGCGGTATTGCAGACCACTGCGGCCCGCCATGGCAGGCTCCGGGTCTACCGATTTGCTGCCGATGCGCAGCTCAAAGATCAGGTCATGGTCGGTGCCCGCCGTGCCTACGGGGGAGCCGGCTTCGATCGTCTGGCCGCGCTGGGCGGTGACGGTCTTTAACCCGAACAGATAGCTTTTCACGCCGCAGCCATGGTCGATGACCACCGTGCCGCCGGTCAGGGTCAGGGTATCCGCCAGCACGACGGTGCCGCTCTGGGGTGCGGTGATGGTCTCGTTGTCGGGGGCGGAGTAGGTCAGCCCGGTGGACTGGCCGCTGCGCTGGCCGTCCCGCATCTGGATGTCGCCGTAGTGCACGGCAATGGCGCTGCTGCTGGGGGCCACGAACAGCCCGCTCCACAGCTTTTGGCCGGTGCTGTTGGTGTACAGCGGCCAAATGGCGTTGCGGTACTCCTCGGCCCCGCCCACGTCTTCCTCGGTGGGCAGTTCCACCGTCTTGTGCTGGGTGTTGGTCACGGTCAGGGTCAAGTCGCGGGTCAGGCTGCCGCAGGTCAGCTGCAGGGTATGGTCGCCGCCCTCGGCATTATAGGTGATAGGGATATACCCCATGTAGCCGCCGGCGGTGCGGCGGAACCAGACGGTGCCCAGGTCGGTCTCCAAGCTCGGCTCACCATCCAGAATACCGGTGAGATACAGCGCCACCACGCTGCCCTGGGCGGCGCGGTCGCTGCTCAGGGTCACGGTGGGGGCCATCGACATGGTGTACCCGGCGCGGTAGGCGTACCAGCCCTGGGCGTCGGCGGGGGGCTCGTTCTCCTGGTGGTAGGCTTTTACAATAATTTGGTAGTCGCCGTTGGCGGCGTAGGTATAGGTGTTGCAGGTGGAGGCATCGCCGATCCAGGCCGTGCCGTCGGGCGCGGCGATGGTCACTTCGGCGCGGGTGACCCAATCCGGCAGCACCAGCTGGGGCGCGGTATCGGTAAAGGTGCCCAGCTTTTGCACGGTCAGGTTGGTGGGGCTCTGGTAGTGCTTGCTTACTTTGTCGCCCAGCACGGGGATGGTCCAATCCCACCCGTTGGGGGTGAGGGCGGTGTCCCCGAAGGTGACAGCCTCCTGCGGGAGGTCTTTTTCGCCGGTGCGGCTGTAGAGAAACGCGGCGGTGCCGCCTAAGATCAGCGCGACCATGGCAATGACCATAGCAAGCCAGAGCAGCAGTTTGCGCATAGTTTTCTCCTATAGGCAGTAGCGATGGAAAAGCCGGACGCACAAGGCGGCGCCCGGCTGAGAGACTCAGTTTTTACTCGGCGTCAGAGGCGTCGGCTGCGGGCTGGGCGGGGATCTTTTCGTAGACGGTGTCGTCCTGGAAATCGTCATCATCGTCGTAATCGTCACCGTCATCGCTGAACAGCAGGCGCTCGTACTCGTCCAGCTCCTTCTCGCGGTGATAGAGGTAGAGGGCGGCGGCGGTCAGGGCACCGGCAGCAGCAAAGAAAAAGGCCAGCACAGCACCGAACGTGGATTTCTTCATCATGGGGAAAACTCCCTTCCTGGCGGTAAGAATACCGTAGATTCGTAATTCTTTCTTGCGGGCGGTCTGCGGGGCAGATCCCACTATGCCCCTATTATACCCGACCCGGGGCCGGAATACAACACAAGAATTGTAAAATTTGAAAGTTCCTTGGTTGTGCCATACATGCTTTAACGATTTAAAGAGCTGACTTGACATTCGTGGGAAAATGGGGTTTACTTTACTATAGTAGATTGTTGAAAGCCTCCCTCTGCGAGGGAGGTGGCCCGAAGGGCCGGAGGGAGAGACAATTCCTATATTGCCTGCTAAATCGTAGGCTCTCTCCCCCCACCGCCTATCGGCGGAGCCCCCTCCCAGAGGGGGCCTTTTCAAGCATCCGCTTGGACCCACGTATGATATATTATACTTACAAAGGATTGAAAATCTATGCAAAAAGACCTGACCACCGGCAGTGTATTCAAAAATGTGCTTTATTTCTCGCTGCCCTACCTGCTGTCGTATTTTTTGCAAACGCTGTACGGCATGGCAGACCTGTTCATCATTGGCCAGTTTGAGGGCACGGCCAGCATCACGGCGGTGTCCATCGGCAGCCAGATCATGCACATGATCACGGTCATGCTGGTGGGGCTGGCCATGGGTGTTACCGTGGGCATCGGCCGGGCAGTGGGCGCCCACGATGACCGGGGCGCAGGCGCGGTCATCGGCAACGCGGTCATGCTGTTTCTGGCGGTGTCGGTGGCTATGGCCGCAGTGCTGACGGCGCTGGTGCAGCCGATTTTAAGCATGATGTCCACCCCGGCCGAGGCTGTGCCCGGCGCGGCGGCTTACCTGACCATCTGCTTCATCGGCATCCCCTGTATTACGGCGTACAATATTATTGCGTCCATCTTCCGCGGGCTGGGCGATTCCCGCAGCCCGATGTACTTTATCGCGGTGGCCTGCGCGGCCAACATCGGGCTGGACTACCTGTTTATGGGGGCACTGCACATGGGGCCTGCCGGTGCGGCGCTGGGTACTACGCTGGCCCAGGGTATCAGCGTCATCGTTTCGCTGGGGGTCATTCTGCGGCGCAAAAGCGGCATCCGGCTGCACAAAAGTGACCTGCGGCCGCAGAAAAATGTCATTGGCCGCATCCTGCGCATCGGCGTGCCGGTGGCCTTGCAGGACGGACTTATCCAAATCTCGTTTTTGCTCATCACGGTCATTGCCAACCGGCGCGGCCTGACGGACGCCGCCGCTGTGGGCATCGTGGAGAAGATCATCAGCTTCATCTTCCTGGTGCCGTCCTCGATGCTGTCCACGGTGTCGGCGCTGGGGGCCCAGAACGTGGGCGCAGGAAAGCACGACCGTGCCGCCGGGACACTGTACTACGCCATCGGCATTTCGCTGACCTTTGGGGCCATCGTGGGTGTGCTGGTGCAGTTTATCGCCCCCAATGCCGTGGCTCTGTTTACCAGCGACGCGGCTGTGGCCGTGGCGGGCGGCTGGTACCTGCGCGGGTATATCTGGGACTGCTTCTTTGCGGGTATCCACTTCAGCTTCAGCGGGTATTTCTGCGCTTACGGCCGCAGCGAGCTTTCGTTCCTGCATAACATTTTGGCCATCGTGCTGGTGCGTGTGCCGGGGGCGTATTTCATGTCCAAGCTGTTCCCGGACAACCTGCTGCCCATGGGCCTTGCCACGGCGGTCGGCTCGCTGCTGTCGGTGGTCATCTGCCTGACAGCCTACCTGCTGCTGAAACGCAAAGGCACCTTTGGAGGGAAAGCAGCGTAAACTACTATCATCACTATCATTTTCATCATTATCATCATTTGCATCATCACCAGCATAGTTTGCTTATTATCCATATTATCCTTACTATCCAAACTATCCTATCCATCCTACCCATCACAACCATCCTATCCCGCATCATATAGAATTATTATATAATATAACATAAGTTACAATAGGATACTTATGATGCTTAGGATGGATGTGATGGGTAAAGATGGAAAGGATAGTAATGATAGTAATGAAAATGATGAAAATGATAGTAATGATAAATAGGATAAATAAGCGAAATAGGATAGTGAATTTATAGTAGGCATATAACTGCAAAAAGCTCCCTCAATACGAGGGAGCCTTTCTGTTTTATTACCGTTTTACATATGCCCCAAACGCGTTGGGCACGGGGTATACCTCGGCCAGTTGCTCAGGTGCGGCCCAGACGAAACCGTCCGGCAGTGCGCAGGCATCGGCTCGTCCGCGCCAGCCGGAAAGCTGCCACACCCGGTGGGTGAACACATGCTTCGCGGGCGGCAGCGGTTCGGTCAACGTGGCCTGTACGCCCAGCTTCGCCAGCGCGGCGGTCAGCTCGTCCTTGGTCAGCGCCTTTTCCCAGGCGGCAGGCTGCCACAAACCGGCCAGCAGCCCCTTGGCGGGGCGGCGCTGCAAAAGCAGCCCGGCGTCGCTCTCCACCAATGCCACCGTAACAGGCACCGTGGTTTTGGCCTTGGGGGCGGGCTTTACCGGCAGCTCCCCTGCCCTGCCGGCGGCGCACCCTAAACAGCGGTCGGCCAGCGGGCAGGCTTCGCAGTGGGGCGTGCCGGGGATGCACACCAGCGCCCCTAACTCCATCAGCGCTTCGTTGTAAGGGCCGGGCGTGGCCTTGGGCATCTGGTCCAGCACACGTTGGGTAAACAGCCGTTTGGCGGCAGGGGTCATCACGTCGGCGTCATCGTTGTACAGCCGGGCAAACACCCGCAGCACGTTGCCGTCCACGGCGGGCGCCGGGATGCCAAAGGCAATGCTGGCAATGGCCCCGGCGGTGTAATCCCCGATGCCGGGCAGGCTGCGCAGGGCGTCGTAATCGGCGGGCAGGTCGCCGCCGTACTGCTCGCAGATGATGCGGGCGGCCTTTTGCATGTTGTTGACGCGGTTGTAGTACCCAAGCCCCTGCCACAGCTTGCGCAGGGCGTCCGGCTCACAGACGGCCAGGTCGGCGGGGGTGGGAAGTGCCGCGATAAAGCGGTTGTAATACGGGATGGCCGCGGCTACGCGGGTCTGTTGGAGCATGATCTCGCTGACCCAGATATGGTAGGCAGAAGGCTCCTGCCGAAACGGCAGGAGCCTTTTATTAGCCTGAAACCATTGCAGCAGCGGTGCAGCAATGGGCTGCATTAAAAACCACCGCAGGTACGGGGGAACGGGATGACATCGCGGATGTTGGGGATGCCGGTGACATACATCAGCAGACGCTCAAAGCCCAGGCCGTAGCCGGCATGCTTTACACTGCCGAAGCGGCGCAGGTCGAGGTACCAATCGTAGTCAGCGGGATCCATGCCCAGCTCTTTGATGCGGGCGGTCAGCACGTCGAGGCGCTCCTCACGCTGGGAGCCGCCGATCAGCTCGCCGATGCCGGGCACCAGCATATCAGCGGCGGCCACGGTCTTGCCGTCCTCGTTCTGGCGCATGTAGAAGGCCTTGATCTCCTTCGGGTAGTCGGTGACAAAGACCGGCTTCTTGAAGATCTGCTCGGTCAGATAGCGCTCGTGCTCGGTCTGCAGGTCGGTGCCCCACTCGACTTTATACTGGAAGTTGTCGTTGTTCTTCTTCAGCAGCTCGATGGCGTCGGTGTAGGTGACGCGAGCAAAGTCAGAACTGGCAACCAGCTCCAGGCGCTCGATCAGGCCCTTGTCAAAGAACTGGTTGAAGAAAGCCAGCTCATCGGGGCAGTTGTCCAGCAGGTAGCGGATGACGTAGCGGGTCATGGCCTCGGCGGTCTCCAGGTAGGTGTTCAGGTCGGCAAAAGCCATCTCCGGCTCGATCATCCAGAACTCGGCCGCATGGCGGGTGTCGTAGCTCTTCTCGGCGCGGAAGGTGGGGCCGAAGGTGTAGACGTTGCCCAGGGCCATGGCCATGGCCTCGGCCTCCAGCTGGCCGGAAACGGTCAGGTTGACGGGACGCTTGAAGAAGTCCTTGGTGTAGTCCACGCCGCCTTCTTCGTTGCGGGGGATGTCGTTGAGGTCGAGGGTGGTCACCTGGAACATCTCGCCGGCACCTTCGCAGTCAGAGCCGGTGAAGATGGGTGTGTGTACGTAGGTGAAGCCGTGCTCATGGAAGAACTGGTGCAGGGCAAAAGCAGCCTGGCCGCGCACACGGAACGCTGCGTTGAAGGTGTTGGTGCGGGGGCGCAGATGGGTCATGGTGCGCAGGTAGTCCATGCTCATCTTCTTTTTCTGCAGCGGGTACTCGGGGCCGCAGGGACCCAGCACGGTGATGGTGTCGGCGTTGATCTCAAAGGGCTGCTTGGCGTTGGGGGTCAGCACCAGGGTGCCAGTGACCTCAAAGCTGGTGTACAGGCCGCACTTGGCGATCTCGGCATAGTTGGCCAGTTTGTCAGCCTGGAAAACAATCTGGACGGGCTTATAGCAGCTGCCGTCGGACAGCGAAATAAAGCCGATATTTTTAGAATCGCGCACAGTTTTGGCCCAGCCGCAGACAGTGACCTTGGTACCATCGGCAGGGGTAGCGGTGTACAGCGATGCAAGTTCCGTTCTCTGCATGGAAATTCCTCTCCTCTATAACAATAATTATATTTATTATAACTAGTGTTGCAGGAAAAGTAAAGAACTGATTTTTACGGCTGCTGTCCGCCCAGCAGCTCCGCCAACGCCAGCGCAGCGAATTCCCCGGCCCGGAGGGCCTCCTCCAGCGTATTTCCGTGGCCGCCGATCTCGATCAGCAAACTGCCGGTGGTCAAATCCTGGTTGTAAAACCGGTAGCCGCACAACACCGGCCGCGTCAGGCCGGGAAAGCGGCTCTCCATGGCTTCCTCCCAGGCGGCGGCAAAGCGCAGGTTCAGCCGCCAGTTGGGCAGGCTGATGGTGCTGCCGTTGTCGCACCCGGCAATGATCATCACCTGGGCGGTGCTTGCGCCGTCGATGGTGCACACCGGCTTGACCAGCGTGCCGTCGGCATCCTCGATGGCATCCCGGTGGACGTCCAGCACCACTTTGATCGACGGATACTGCCGCAGATACTCCTGGGCCGTGGCGCGGCTGCGGTCGTAACTCTCGGTGTAGCTGGGGGAATCGTGCAGCGTTTCGTCGTGCAGCGTGTGGATGCCCGCCGCGTTCAGCACCTCGGCCATGCGGGCACCCACGGCGCACATGTTCAGCGCGGTGTTGCGGGTACGGGCGGTAGCACTGCGGTCGTATAGTAAATCGGGCCAGGTCTGGTAGGTCTCGGTGGCGTGGGTGTGCAGGATCAAAACCTGCGGCTCATCGCTGTTTGGTTCCACGGCAAAAGGCAGGTTTGCGGTGGTCACCGCCGCCCGCAGGTCGGCGTCGGCGCAGGCGGTGCTGTTGCGGATGCTGCCCGCCGAAAGTGAGATGCTGCCCTCTCCCCTGCCATGGCGGAACTGCTCGGCCCGGATAAGCCCGGCGTCCTCGATTTGCGGTGCGGTGCTGGGCTGCGGCGTAGGGCTTGGTTCCGGCGTGGGCGAAGCTGTGGGCGTTGGCGCCGGGGCCGGCGCAGGCGTAGGCTGTACCGGTGCCGTTGTGGGTATGGGCTGCGGCCCGGGGCGCGGCAGGGCGCAGGCCACTGCGGCCGCCGGGGACTGCATGGCCAGCAAGGCATGCTGCAAAATAGCCCGCTCCGGCAGGCAGGCCGCTGCCGCCAGCACCGAGGCGCAGGACGCGGCAAACACCACCCCGCCCGCCAGCCAGGCGGCGGCACGGTGCATAAAATCCATGCAGGCACCCCCTTTCCCAACCAATTTATGCGAAAAATCCGATTTTCATGAAGTTTTTTTTGAAAAACACTTGCAAGACCGAAAAAAATGTGGTAGGATAACTTGTACTGTTATGGGGAACCAAGGAGGTGGAACGAATGCCTAACATTAAGTCTCAGAAGGATCGTGTTGTCCAGTCTCAGAAGGAGGCCATGGCCAACAAGGTCGTCAAGTCCAACCTGAAAACAGTGATCAAGAAGGCAGACGCTGCCATCGTCAGCAACGCCGCTGATAAGGACGCTGTTATGAAAGCCGCTGTCTCTGCTATCGACTCTGCCAAGAGCAAGGGTGTCATCCATAAGAACACCGCTGCCCGTAAGGTCAGCCGTCTGGCTAAGCGCGCTAACAAGGCCGCTCAGTAATTGATCGCATGAACAATGCCCGCCGAGAAATCGACGGGCATTTTCATTTTTATATGGAGTTTGTAGTGGATTGTAAGATTGTGCCTTCAGAGCTAATCTTTATGTCATCATTTCATCTCAAACAGCGCTTTCTTCTTCATCCAGTAATACACCCCGCCCACGGCGTCGGCCAAAAACCAGCCGATGGGCACGCTCCACCAGATGCCTGTCACCCCGATCGCCGGGATGGCGGACAGCGCATAGGCCAGCACCACGCGGGTGCCCAGGGATACCACTGTCAGCACCACCGACATACCGGGCCGCCCCACAGCGCGGTACAGCCCGTAGAACAGGAACAGACAGCCGATGCCCGCATAGAACGTGCCCTCAATGCGCAGGTAGCGCACGCCCTCGGCGATGACGGCGGTCTCCGAGCCGTCGATAAAAATGCGCATCAGCAGCGCGGCAAACACAAACACCAGTGCGCTGACCGCGATGCTGAACCCGATGGCCGCCGCGAACGCGCCCCGTATCCCCTTGTGGATGCGGTCAGTCTTTTGCGCGCCGTAGTTCTGGGCAATAAAGATGGAGAACGCATTGCCGAAATCCTGCACCGGCAGATAGGCAAAGGCGTCGATTTTGACCGCCGCCGCAAACGCCGCCATGACCACCGTGCCAAAGCTGTTGACCAACCCCTGCACGGCCAAGATCCCTAAGTTCATGATGGATTGCTGGATGCAGGTCAGCGCCGAGAACCCGGCGATCTCCTTCATGCGGTTGGCCTTGAACTTGCTGTGGGCAGCCTGCCGCACCAGCGGGAACCGCACCCAGGTGTACACGGAAATGCCCACGCCGGAGACATACTGCGCAATGATCGTCGCCTCGGCCGCGCCGCCCACACCGCGCTCCAGTCCGCAGACGAACCACAGGTCCAGCGCGATGTTCAGCCCGGCGGACAGCGCCAGAAACAGCAGCGGTACCATCGAGTTGCCCAGCGCCCGCAGCAGAGAGGCAAAGTAGTTGTACAGGAAAATCGCCGCCAGCCCGGCAAACACGATCTTTAAGTAAGTGCGCATCAGCGGCGCGATCTCGGCGGGCAGGCGCAGGAACCAGATAATGCCCTCAAAACCCAGGTACACCGCGCCGGTCAGCACGGCGGTCACGATGGCCAGCAGCACAAAGGCGGCCAAAACGCCCTCCCGCAGGCCGGTGTCGTCCTTTTGGCCAAACTTGATGGAAAACACCGTGCCGCTGCCCATGGCCAGCCCCAGCAAAATGGATGTGAGAAAGGTCATCAGCGTAAAGGCCGAGCCGACCGCCGCCAGCGCGTTGGTGCCGATGAACCGCCCGACAACCAACGTATCAGCGATATTATAGCATTGCTGCAGCAGGTCGCCTAAAATCATGGGCACCGCAAACCGCAGCATCGTGGGCATAACAGGCCCCTGGGTAAGTCGCTTTTGCATGGGAGTGGGTTCCTCTTTTCCTATAAATACACTTTTTCCAGTATACCACAAAGCTACATAAAAAGCGAATTTTATTAAGGAAAGCGCCCTGCCTGCCCGGCAGAGCGCCTATAACGGCAAAATTTAATTCTGGTCCCTGCTCTTTCCCACCAGCGCCGCCGCCACGGCAAAAATCAAACTGGCAGCAATCCCCCCGGCGGCAGCGGTCAGCCCGCCGGTAAAGGCACCCGGCAGACCGCACCAATCCACGGCCTGCACCACGCCTTGCGCCAGCAGATGCCCGAACCCAAGCAGCGGCACACTGGCCCCGGCCCCGGCGAACTCGGCCAGAGGCTTGTACACGCCCACGGCGCTTAACACCACGCCCGCCACCACGTAGCCGGTCAGGATGCGCGCCGGAGTCAGCTTGGTATAATCAATAAACAGCTGGCCGATGACGCAGATCGCGCCGCCCACCACGAACGCCCAAACATAGTTCATACAAGTCCCCCCAACTCCACGCAGTGGGCGATGCCGGGGATGGTCTCGCCCTGTAAAAAGGTCGTCTGGCTCATCAGTGCGCCGGTGGATAAGAACAGCACCCGCTTGAACCGCCCGTCAAACAGCCGGGGCAGCACCCAGGCACACAGCACGGCGGCACTGCACCCGGCCCCGCTGCCGCCCGCCTGCACGTTCTGGCTGTCCACATCGTACAGCAGACAGCCGCAATCGTAGTGGTTGGGCAGGGGCACGCCCTCTTTCTCCATCTGCTCGCATAGCAGATCGCTGCCCACCTGGCCCAGATCGCCGGTAAAGATGGCATCAAAATCCGCCGGAGCCGCGCCGGTGGCGTCAAAATAGCGCAGCAGCGTGCTGGCGGCTGCGGGCATCATGGCGGCGCCCATGTTGTTGATGTCGGTCACGCCGTAATCCTGCACCCGGCCAAAGGTGGCGGACAAAATCTGCACGCCCCCCTGCCCCGGCCCCCGCAGCAGGCAGGCCCCCGCCGCCGTGGCGGTCCACTGGGCCGTGGGGGTGCGCTTGGCACCGTACTCCAGCGGCGTGCGGAACTGCCGCTCAGCCGCGCAAAAGTGGCTGCTGGTCATGGCCAATATCTGCCGCCCCAACCCGGCAGCCGCAAAGGCGGCCCCCAGACAAAGTGCCTCGGTCATGGTAGAGCACGCCCCATACAGCCCCGCAAAGGGGGTGGCCAGCGTGCGCAGCGTATAGTTGCTGGCTGTGCACTGGGCCTGCAGGTCGCCCGCAAAGGTCAGGTCTACATCCTTGGCCGCAATGCCCGCCTTGCGCAGGCAGATGCCCGCGGCTTTTTGCTGCAGCATGCTTTCGGCCTGCTCCCAGTTGGCGCAGTTTTCGTCGGCAAAGGCGGCGTCCTGGGTCAGGTAGTCAAAGGCCGAGGCCAGTGGGCCTTCACCCTCCTTTTTGCCGCCCGCGCTGCCCCAGGCAGAGATCACCGGCGGTGCATCAAAAAAGATGACATCCTTGCGTCGTTTCGGCATATCAGCCCACCTTTCCCACCAGCCAGTACACCACGCCCCACACAAAGGACGCCAGCGTGCCAAAGGCAATGACCGGCCCCGCGATGGTAAAAATTTTGGCCCCCACGCCGGTGACCCAGCCCTCGGCCTTGAACTCAATGGCTGGGCTGACGACAGAGTTGGCGAACCCGGTGATGGGCACCAGCGTGCCCGCACCCGCCTTGGCTGCCAGTTTTTGGTACCACCCCGGCAGGGTGGCCAGCGCCGATAAAAATATGAGCGCAATGCTTGTCAGCGTACCGGCCATCGTTTTGTCGTACCAAAGTAAAAACAGCTGGCGCAGTGCTTCCCCCAGCAGGCAGATGGCCCCGCCCACAAAAAACGCCCACAGGCAGTCCTGCACAACGGGCGATGGGGGCGAGGCACGGCGTACCATTTTATCATACTCTTTGGGGTCCAGTTTCATCCCGTTTCCACTCCCTTTCGGGGGTAGTATGGGCTTAATTGCCGTAAAATATTACGCTGCCGCGGTAATAAGGCTGGGGCACCATGCGGCTGTACAGAGTTTGCAGCGCGGTATTTAACGTGCCGTCAGGCAACAGTGTCTCGCCGCAGGGCAGCTGCAAAATGCTGTACCGCGCACCGAACACCCGGCTTTCCAGCGCCGTAGCCCGTGCCCCGGCCCGCAGGTAAAACCCGATGCGCCGCCGGGCAATGGCTGCATCCGGGGCTTCGGCGGGGTGCTCGCACTCCAACAGCAGTGCGGCCAGCCGGGGTGCGTAGTGGGCCTGCAGCAGGTGCAGCGCCCGGGTGCCGATGCCGCTGCCCCGCAGGTCGCTGCGCACGGCAAAGTAATCCACCAGCCCGACCTGCTGCCCCGGCAGTACCACCTGCCAGGCGTAGGCCAGCACGGCCCCGGCGTCATCGGTAAAGGTCAGCGGTTCATACAGGCCGGCGGCCAGCAGTTCTTCCATCGCCGCAAAGGGCTTCAGCTCCCCCGGCGGAAAGTCCCGCGCCATGCGGCTCTCATACAATTGCCTGGCCCCGGCAGCATCCAACAGACGAATTCGCATATCCGTACCCCTTTCTGATTGAATTACAACGCGAAATCTTGTATAATATAAACAAGCATACGTGCAAGTAGGGGCGGATGCTTGCATCCGCCCGCAGGGCGATGCGGGCATCGCCCCCTACAGAAGTGAAACATAGAATATAGGAGGCTCTTTCTTATGGAATGGACCGACATCAGCATTACCGTTGCCAAGCGCGACGCCGATACGGCCGAGGCTATCGCCACCATGGTAGCCAACGGCGGCATTTATATTGAGGATTACAGCGACCTGGAACAGCAGGCGTGGGAGATCGCCCATGTAGACCTGATCGAGCAGGAACTGCTGGACAAACCCCGGGACGTGGTCATCGTACACATGTACCTGGCCCCCGATGAAAACCCCGCCGAAGTGCTGCCTTTGTTTGAGGAGCGCCTGAAAAACAGCGGCATCGACTACCAGCTCAACACCACCGGCGTGGAGCAGGAAGATTGGCAGAACGGCTGGAAAAAGTTCTACCACGCCATGGATATTGGCGAGCGCCTGGCCATCGTGCCCGGCTGGGAGGACTACGACACCGACCGCATCAAGATCGTCATGGACCCCGGCATGGCCTTTGGCACCGGCACCCATGAGACCACCTCCCTCTGCCTGGAAACGCTGGACAGCCTGGTCAAGGGCGGTGAGCGCGTGCTGGACATCGGCACCGGCTCCGGCATTCTGGCCATTGCCGCGCTGAAACTGGGCGCTGAGGTGGCCGAGGGCGTGGACATCGACCCCATGTGCGTGCGCACCGCGGGCGAGAACGCCCAGCGCAACGGCGTGGCCGACAAGTTCACCGTGCTGGTGGGCGACCTGTCCGACCAGGCCAGCGGCGAGTACAACATCATCACCGCGAACATCGTAGCCGCGGCGATCCTCTCGCTGGCACCCCACGTGCCCGTGCTGATGGCCCCCGGCGCCCGCTTTATCGCCAGCGGCATCATTGACGAGCGCAGGGACGAGGTGCTCACCGGCCTGAAAGCTGCCGGCCTGACCCCCATCGAGGTCAAGGAGAAGCGCGGCTGGGTCTGCATTATCTGCAAAAAGTCTGACGAGAAAGAGGCGTAAACCATGCCCCACCGTTATTTTACCAACGAACTGGCCGCCGGCCGTGCCGCGCTGACCGGCAGTGACGCCCATCACCTGGCGGACGTTATGCGCGCCAAACTGGGTGAGGAAGTGGTGCTTTGCGGCCCCGACGGGCTGGAGTACCTGGGCACCGTTACCGCCATCCAGTCCGGCCGGGTGGAGTTCACCGTGACAAAGGGCACCACCAGCAAGGCCGAGCCGGACGCGGCCGTGACGCTGTTTGCGGGCTACCCCAAGCAGGGCAAGCTGGAGGAAGTCATCCGCCACAGCGTCGAGCTGGGCGTAACGGAAATCGTCCCGTTTTTCAGCCGTTACTGCGTAGCTACGCCGAAAAAAGAGGACGCCAAAAACGAACGCTACAACCGTATCGCCGCCGAGGCCGCCAAGCAGGCGGGCCGCGCCATGCTGCCCCATGTGTCCATGCCGCTGCTGAACTTCGCCGCCGTCTGCGATGCCTTGCAGGAAGATTACGACCTGGCGCTGTTTTTCTATGAGGGCGGCGGCGCTCCCCTGCGTACCGTGCTGCGGCCCGGCTGCGCCAAGAAAATTGCCATCGTCACGGGCAGCGAGGGCGGCTTCTCGGTAGAAGAAGCCGAGGCCGCCAAGGCCGCCGGGGCTGTCACGGTGGGCTTAGGCCCCCGCATCCTGCGGTGCGAGACCGCTCCCCTCACCGCCCTGACCGCCGCCATGCTGCTGACCGGCAACCTGGAATAAGCGGCACCCCATACTATTCTTCTGCCGCCGCACGCGTGAAACAAAGGAGAACGCTATGGACAAGAAAAAGCTGTACACCGTTCTGAAAGCGGTTTTCTGGTGTGTAATCGGCGTGTTTCTTGGCTCTACGATCTATACCTGCTGGGACTACCACGCCCGTCCCGGCCTGTACGCGCTGACCTCCGCACCGTGGTATACCTCCATTGTGATGCATGGCAGCCTTACGGCCATTGCCGCTGCCGTGCTGCTGGCGGCGATGTACATGGTAAAAAAGAAGCTGAAATAAAAGCAAGCCCCCGGCCATCGGCCGGGGGCTTGCGCGTTATATAGGCAATAATCACCCAAACAGCTTATCTTTGGGGTACAGTCCGTCCTTGCTCATCCGGCGCAGGGCGGCTACCAGTTCGGGCTTGTCCTCGCGGTAGGTGATGCCGTGCCACTTGTCGGGGCTGGTCAGCACATGTACGTCGGCATCGCCGCGCTGCAAAGCGGCGGTCACCACGCTGGGCAGGTAGTACTCGCATTTCAGCGGGTTCACCGGCAGGTTCTCCTTCAAAAAGGCCACAAACCCGGCCTTGGCCTCGGCCACATAGCCGGGAGTGAAGCCCCACAGGTTCATCGAGACGACCGTGTCGGCGGGCAGGTCGGTCCAATTGGCGCCGCCATCCTCGGTGTAGTGGATGCCGCCGTCGTAAGGCTCGATGCAGGTGCGCTCGGTCACGCTGACCAGGTTGCTGTGTTCATCGGTCACGCAGACGCCGCGGCTGACACTGCCGTTGGCGCTGACCGTATTGCCCAGCAAAAAGCCCACCATGCTCCACGCATAGCGGTCGCCGTCGGCGTGGCTACTCAGGTAGTCGTACACCAGCTTAAAGCCCTGCGGGCCGTAGTAGTCGTCGGCGTTGATGACCGCAAACGGTGCGCTGCCGATGGCCTGCTCGGCAGTCAGGATGGCATGGGCAGTGCCCCAGGGCTTCACGCGGCCATCGGGCACGGTAAAGCCTTCTGGTAGGCAGTCCAACTGCTGGTAGGCATAGCGCACCTCAAACCCGGCCTGCAAAGCGCGGGCACCCACGGCGGCCTTGAACGGCTCCTCGATCTCGTGCTTGATGATAAAGACGACGGTCTCGAACCCGGCGCGGCGGGCATCGTACAGGCTGTAGTCGATGATGGCCTCCCCGCTGGGGCCGACCGGGTCGATCTGCTTCAGCCCGCCGTAGCGGCTGCCCATACCGGCAGCCATAATGACAAGAATCGGTTTTTCGCGCATGGGAAAAACCTCCTTTATACAAAATCATTCCGGCTTCTATGATACACTCTTTTGGCGGCGGGTGCAACCCCCGGGGCAAAACCGGGCAGCTTCGGCAAAATGTTTGGTGCTTCCCTATGGCAGTGCGGGGCAGAAGATGCTATAATAAGGCCATAGAGTAATGGGAGGAAGTTACCATGCAGCAAACACGAAAACCCGGCCCGCAGCGGGCCCTTGTGCTGGCCGGCGGCGGTGCCAAAGGCAGCTACCAGGTGGGTGTGTGGCAGGCGCTGCAAGAGCTGGGCTGGACGCCGGATATTATCACGGGTGCCAGCGTCGGTGCACTGAACGGCTGCCTGTTTACAATGGGCAAAAGCAAGGAGGCCGAGGACCTTTGGCGCAGGCTGGAGATCCATGACGTGCTGGAAGTGCCCGACAGCCTGAAGCCCGAGGAATTGAACAACTTCTTTCTCGATGTGGTGCGCAGCGGCGGCCTGAACGTGGAGCCGCTGGCCGAGACCATCGACCGGCTCATCGATGAGGACGCGGTGCGCCGCTCCCCCATCCGCTTCGGCCTGGTGATGACCGAGCTGGGCACCATGCGCCGCGTGCAGTGCCCGGTGGAAAAGATCCCCGAAGGCCAGATGAAAGACTACCTGCTGGGGTCCAGCGCCTGCTTTCCGGCGCTGCGCCCGCGGGAGATCGACGGCGTGAAGTACATCGACGGCGGCTGGCGCGACAATATGCCGCTGGACCTGGCCGCCGCCATGGGCGCCGGGGAACTGCTGGCCGTGGATGTGAACGGCGTGGGCATCACCCGCCCCAACACCACCGGCCTGCTCACCCGCATCATCCGCAGCCATTGGAATTTAGGCCCCACGCTGGATTTTGCCCCCGAGCGCGCCGCCCGCAACATTGCCCTGGGCTACTTTGATACGATGCGGCTGTTTGACCGCATGGGCGGCACAGCCTACGGCATCCTGCCGGACAGCAGCGCCTTTTTGAAGAACTTCGCCGAACGTTACCAGCTGCGCCTGGCCGAGGTCGCCGCCCGCTCCCCGGCTATCGACCTGGTGGAAAAGACTGCGCGCCAGCTGGCCAACTACCCGGCCCCCTTTGCGCCGAACCCCAGTGCCCCCACCGCGGCTGCACTGGCCCCGCTGGAGCTGGCCGCCGAGCACCTGAACGTGCCCGCGGACATGCCCTACACCCCCAAGCTGCTGGCTGCTACAGTAATGGGCAGCTTTGAGAAAGACCCGGCCGACCGCTTCCCCGCCCTGCTGGACGGCAAGGACGGCAGCCTTGTGGCCGAGAAAGCCATGGCGGCCGCCGCGCCCGAGGAATTTGTAACGGCGCTGGTTAGCCGTACCCTGGCGGATGTGCCGCTGTTTTAACAAAGGACGATGCTGCGCATTTTTGCGGCGGCATCGGAAAAAACAAGGAGGTCTGCATGCATATCTTTACTGGTGTTTCGGCATCGCCCGGCGTTGTGATCGGCCCTGTGGAACAGATCGACCACGGCACCACCGGACTGCACCGCATCGTCTGCGACCCGTTTCGGGAGCGCGCACTGTATGACGTAGCGGTGGTGCTGGCGAAAGATGAGCTGCGCCGCCTGAGCCAGCGCGCCAAAGGCCCCGATGCGGACATTCTGCTGTTCCAGATTGCCCTGCTGGAGGATGAGTCCTTCACCAATGAGATCGGCGATTACATAGCCGCCGGTGCGGGCGGTGCTGCTGCTGTCGAGCGGGCCGAGCAGATCTTTGCCCGCCGCCTGCGGGACGTGGACGATGAGTACATCCAGGAGCGCAGCGTGGATGTCTGCGATGTCTGCCGCCGCGTGGTGGATATTCTGGACGGCCGCCCGCGCCGCCGCCTGCACTTGAAGCGCCCCAGCATTCTGGTGGCGGACCGCTTCTTCCCCAGCGACCTGTTCAGCCTGGACCGCCGCATGATCCTGGGGCTGGCCAGCAACCAGGACAGCACCATCAGCCACGCGGCCATCATGGCCCGCAGCATGGGCCTGCCCGCTGTGCTGCAATTGGGTGACGGCGTGGCCGCGCTGGCCGCCGGCAAACGGGCCATTCTGGACGCCAACCTGGAGGACGGCACCGGCAGCCTGATTGTGGACCCGGACGGCGCGCATATCGCCCAGGCGGATTGCAAAATTGCGCTGAACCGTCTGCACGGCAGCGTGGCCGACCCCGTGGCGGCCCAGCCCTGCCTGACCAGGGATGGCACGGCGTTCCGCCTGCTGACGATGACGAACCTGTACGGCACCGAGGACAAGGCCCTGCCGTTGACCGCGGTGGGCACCGGCCTGCTGCGCACCGAATCGGTGATCTTGAACGAGCTGTCCGAACAGGAGCAGTTGAACCTGCTGAAAGAACATCTGGAAGCAGCTAATGGGGCCATGCTGGCCGTACGCACCTGTGATTCCAACGCCGACGATGAGGCCCCCTGGACCGCGACCGTCAAGGACAGCCTGCAAAACCACCGTCTGCTGTGGCCGCAGATACGGGCGCTGCTGCAAGCCGCGCCCTGCGGCGACCTGCGTATCCTCTTTCCCATGATCGCGGGGGCCGAGGACTGGGACGCCTGCCTGCAGGAGGTCACCGCCTGCCGCGATGAACTGCAAGGCCGTGGCGTGGAAGTGGACAGGCTGCCTCCGATGGGCTGCATTGTGGATATGCCCTCGGCTGCACTGCTGGCCGGGGAACTGATTGCCCACGGGGCGCAGATTCTTGCCATTGATATTGAGGATCTTGCCCGCTACACGCTGGGCCTTGTCAAGGACCCCGCCGCCGCGGCCCGCCGCGCCGCCAGCCCCGCTGTGCAGCGCCTTGTCAAAGAGGTACTGCGCCAGGCCGAGGGTACCAGCGTGCGGGTCTACCTCTGCGGCATCACGGTCGCCTCGGTAGACCAGATGCCCGCCTACCTCCACCTCGGCGTCCACCACTTCGCCGCCGAACCCGCCGCCCTCCTCCCGCTAAAAAAGCGGCTGATGGAAGAGGATTTGAGTAAAAAATAATTACATTGAAACTGGCTTCCTTATCACGGGAGCCAGTTTACTTTATTTATATGGCAAATTCAAGAATTCATTGACTTATGTATGATGGGATTATATTATAGGATTAAGGATTATGAATGTGGGAGGGATGTTTAAATGACAATTGATTCAGATTTTTATGTGCACCCGTCGGACAAAGCAGCACTGGATGCGCTGAAAGCAATACCAGGATTTACGGCTTTATTGAAAGCATTTATGCAAGTGTGGAATGAGCAACGCGCTAGAATTTATAATATGGCGACAAATTTGCGCATTGACGAAAAGCAATTACCTAAATATTATTACATGCTCCCACCTATTTGTGAAAAACTAGGGATTAGTGTTCCCGAATTATATCTGGAACTCAATCCAGAAGCGAACGCTTATACATCGGGCGACACGAAACCATATATCGTGATAACATCTGGATTGCTGGAAACATTGCCGGATGAACTGATTCCGACGGTGTTGGCGCATGAATGTGGGCATATTGCTTGCCACCATGTGTTATATAAAACAATGGGACGGATGATATTAAGTGGTTCTTTAAAGTTGCTAAGTGCAGACATAGCTAGCATCGCATTGACGCCGATACAAATTGCTTTTTCGTATTGGATGCGGTGTAGTGAATATTCAGCGGATAGAGCAGCAATATTATGTGATGATACATCTGATAATATAGTCGAAATGTGTATGCGGTTTGCAGGCTTTGATAAAGACATCCACGAGGAAACAAATACAGATGCTTTTCTTCAGCAAGCAATCGAATACAAAAAATTACTCTCCGAATCAAAAGTAAACCAGGCACTAGAATTTGTGATGTTCAAAAATAGCTCTCATCCTCTTAATTCGATTCGTGCATACGAGGGGAGTGAATGGGAGCATAGCCAAGAGTATGTGAAAATCAAAAAATATTTGCAATTTGAGAGCGACTATGAGATACCTGTAAAACTGTCCGCAAAATAGATGGTAGGAAAGCCGTATGTGAGTGTTGCAGAAGAACTTAGAAAAGTTGGGATAACGGACATTAAAATACAGCGTGAAAAACAGAAGCAAGCGTTTTCTGCGAAAGGAAAAGTGCTTGAAGTCGAAATAGGAGGAAAAAAGGACTTCGGTGCATGTACTTGGTTTTCTCCAGATATAACTGCTACGATTAAGTACTATGAACCAGAAACAGAAGAGGAACTCGTGGCGGCTCACCCCAATCAAGTAAGGACTCCTGAGTCGAGTAAACATTACACAGGAAAGCCATTCCAACAAGTTGTTCTAGATTTTCAAAATGCAGGGTTCTTCAATGTGGATATAGAAGCGCAAAAAGTACCGAAAAAGACATGGCTTTCAAAAGATGGGCTTGTGTCAGCCATCCACATAGGGACAGAGACAGCTTTTGAAAAAGGTGTGTGGTTTTCTAAAGATAGTAAAGTTACAGTGACTTATCAAGTGTTTGTGATACAAGCAAAAGAAAAATAAAAAAGGATCGGACAAATTCTTGGAATTTGTCCGATCCTTTTTTACGAATGGTTAAGACGTAAACCGATCCTTCAAGTTTTTGAAGAAGCCTTTGCGCTTTTCGTAGTTGTCGTCTTTCAGGCTGTCCTCAAAGGCTTTCAGGGCTTCGCGCTGGGTGCGGTTCAGTTTCTTGGGGATCTCCACATCCACGATGACGTACTGGTCACCGCGGCCGCGGCCGTTCAAATACTGGATGCCCTGGCCGCGCAAGCGGAACTTGGTGCCGCTCTGGGTGCCTTCGGGGATCTTCTGGGCGACCTTGCCGTCCACGGTGGGAACCTCGATCTCGGCACCCAGCACAGCCTGGGAGTAGGTGATGGGCACGCGGACGTACACATCGTAGCCGTCGCGCTCAAACACGGCGTCGGTCTTGACCGTCACATGTACGATCACGTCACCGGCAGGGCCGCCGTTGCTACCGGCATCGCCTTGGCCGCGCAGTGCAATGTTCTGATCGTCATCGATACCGGCCGGGATCTTGACCTCCAGCGTCTTGCGGGCGGAAGTCTTGCCGGTGCCGCGGCAGGTCTTGCAGGGGTTCTTGATGATGGTACCGCGGCCGCCGCAGTGCGGGCAGGGCTGCTGGCTCTGCATCACACCAAAGGGGGTGCGCTGCTGGGTCACAACATAGCCGCGGCCGTTGCACTGGGTGCAGGTCTCGGGGTTGCTGCCCGGCTCACAGCCGGTGCCGTTACAATCGGGGCAGGTCTGCTGCCGGTTCAGCGTGACCTTCTTGGTGCAGCCGTGAGCTGCTTCCTCAAAGGTCAAAATCACGCTGGCTTGGATGTCGTGACCTTTGCGGGGGGCGTTGGGGTTCGCGCGGGAAGAACCGCCGAAGCCGCCAAATCCGCCGCCGAACAGGTCGCCGAAGATGTCGCCCAGGTCTACGCCGCCGGCACCGCCGAAGCCACCGCCAAAACCGCCACCGAAGCCGCCGCCGGGCTGGCCGGCCCCATAGTTGGGATCGACCCCGGCAAAGCCGAACTGGTCATAGCGCTTGCGTTTTTCCGGGTCGGAAAGTACATCGTTCGCCTCGTTGACTTCCTTGAACTTCTCCTCGGCGGTCTTGTCGCCGGGGTTCAGGTCGGGGTGGTACTTTTTGGCGAGCTTGCGGTAGGCGCTTTTGATCTCGGCATCGGTGGCGTTTTTGCCGATCCCCAGCACCTCGTAATAATCACGTTTTTCTGCCATAGAATCTATCCCCTCTATTTGGGTTTAATGTTTATCTGCCGTACTGTAGGGGCGAATGACGAGCATCCGCCCGCGGGTCGATGCAAGCATCGGCCCCTGCAATATTGGAGCAGAAAAGATTTTCTCTAAAACCCCCAAGGGCCGCCGCCGGGGGTGCCTGGCGGCGGCCTAAAGGGGTTACTTTCTTACAGATCAGACCTCGTGGAAGTCAGCGTCAACGGCGCCGTCATCCTTGGGCTGGGCACCGGCATCGTTGCCGGGTTGTGCACCGGGCTGCTGGCCCTGTGCCTGGGCGGCCTGCTGGTAAACCTTCTCGCTGATGGCGTAGAAAGCCTTCTGCAGGTCATCCTGCTTTGCCTTGATGTCGTCCACAGTGCCGGACTTCAGGGCTTCTTTCAGGGCAGACAGCTTGGTCTCGACTTCGCTCTTCTCAGAGGCGGAAACCTTGTCGCCGAACTCGCCCAGAGCTTTCTCGGTCTGGAAGACCATCTGGTCAGCGTTGTTGCGGACGTCGACCTCTTCACGGCGCTTCTTGTCCTCGGCGGCATACTGCTCAGCGTCCTTGACAGCCTTGTCGATGTCGTCCTTGCTCATGTTGGTGGAAGCGGTGATGGTGATGCTCTGCTCCTTGCCGGTGCCCAGGTCCTTAGCGCTTACGTGCACGATACCGTTGGCATCGATATCGAAGGTGACTTCGATCTGCGGCACGCCACGGGGAGCCGGAGCGATGCCGTCCAGATGGAAGGTGCCCAGGCTCTTGTTGTCGCGGGCAAACTCACGCTCGCCCTGCAGGACGTTGACCTCAACGCTGGGCTGGTTATCCGCAGCGGTGGAGAAGATCTGGCTCTTCTTGGTGGGGATGGTGGTGTTGCGGTCAATGATCTTGGTGCAGACACCGCCCAGAGTCTCGATGCCCAGGCTCAGAGGGGTAACATCCAGCAGCAGCAGGCCCTTGACATCGCCCTGCAGAACGCCGCCCTGAATGGCAGCGCCGACAGCGACGCACTCATCGGGGTTGATGCCCTTGAACGGCTCGCAGCCCAGTTCTTTCTTGACTGCATCATAGACAGCGGGGATACGGGTGGAACCGCCGACCATCAGGACCTTGGCCAGATCGGAAGCCTTCAGACCGGCATCGGCCAGAGCCTTGCGGACGGGGGTCATGGTGCGCTCGACCAGATCGGCGGTCAGTTCGTTGAACTTGGCGCGGGTCAGGGTCATATCCAGATGCTTGGGGCCGTTGGCATCAGCCGTGATGAACGGCAGGTTGATGTTGGTGGTGGTAGCGCTGGACAGCTCGATCTTGGCTTTCTCGGCAGCTTCCTTCAGGCGCTGGGCAGCCATCTTGTCCTTGCGCAGGTCGATATTGTTCTCGCGCTGGAAGTCCTCAGCCATCCAGTTGATGATGCGCTCGTCGAAGTCATCGCCGCCCAGGTGGGTATCACCGTTGGTGGACAGAACTTCGGTAACGCCGTCGCCCATCTCGATGATGGAGACATCGAAGGTACCGCCGCCCAAGTCGTAGACCATGATCTTCTGGTCGGCTTCCTTATCGATGCCGTAGGCCAGAGAAGCAGCAGTAGGCTCGTTGATGATGCGCTTGACGTTCAGGCCGGCAATGGTACCGGCGTTCTTGGTGGCCTGACGCTGACTGTCATTGAAGTAAGCAGGAACAGTGATGACGGCCTCGGTGACAGGCTCGCCCAGGTAAGCTTCGGCGTCAGCCTTCAGCTTGCTCAGGATCATAGCGCTGATCTCTTCGGGGGTGTAGTCCTTGCCGCCGGCGTGGACCTTCTCGGCAGTGCCCATCTTACGCTTGATGGAGGAGATGGTGTTCTCGGGGTTGGTGATAGCCTGGCGCTTTGCAACCTGGCCAACCAGACGCTCACCGGTCTTGGTGAAGCCGACAACAGACGGGGTGGTGCGGGCGCCTTCAGCGTTCGCGATAACAACGGGCTCGCCGCCCTCCATAACAGCTACGCAGCTGTTGGTGGTGCCAAGGTCAATACCAATAATTTTACTCATACTATAAAACTCCCTTCAAATTTGCTTTGAATGTGGTGAATGTCTAAATTTATGTGAACGGGCCTTGCGGCCCAATCAGGCTTATTCTGCAACGACGACCGTTGCGTGGCGGATGATCTTATCGCCGATCTTATAGCCTTTCTGGAAGACCTGCACGACGTCGCCGCTCTCCTGCCCTTCGGCGGGCGGGACCTGCTGCACGGCGTTCATGAAGTTGGGGTCAAAGGGCTTGTTCAGCGCTTCGATCTCGGTGATGTTCAGGTTCTCCAGCGCTTTGGCGGCTTTGTCCAGCGTCATCATGACGCCTTTCTTGTAGTTCTCATCGGCGCACACGGCGTTGGCGGCCATGTCCAGCGTGTCCAGAATGCCCAAAATCTGGGTGACAGCGTGGGAAACGCCATCATTGAACTTCTGGTCAGCCTCGCGCTGGCTGCGCTTGCGGTAGTTATCGTACTCGGCAGCGGTGCGGAGCAACTGGTTCTTCAGCTCCTCGTTCTTCTTTTCGCTGGCTTCCAGTTTGGCTTCCAGCGCAGCCTTTTCGTGGTGGTGGTCGTGTTTGCTTTCGTGCTTCTCTTCATGCTTGTCCTCGGCCTTAGGTTCGGTCTCAGGGGTCACGGTCTTTTCCGCTTCGGATGCGGCCGCAGCTTCTTTTTTATTTTCTGCTTCGTGGCTCATTGCGGGTCCTCCTTACAAATTTGTTTATTGGCCCTGCCCGGCCATGCTCTGCCCTAACTTGGTGGCAAAGTAGTTCAGGATCGGCAGCAGGCGGTGGTATTCCATCCGCGTGGAACCGATCAGTGCAACCGACCCGGTCAACCCGCCGCCCGCTAAGTACCGCTTGCTTACGATGCAGGCACCCGGCATCGCGGGATCAAGGTCGCTGCCAAGCGTTGCGGTGATCTTGCCGCCCTCGGGGCGGATCAGATCAGCGGCGGCCTCGTTGTCGGAGAAGATCTCCAACAGCGTACCCAGGTTTTGGCGGACATCCGGCATCTTTGCCAGATATTGCGCGCCTTCCAGGCAGGCTTGCGGGCCGGTGGTTACCAGCGCACAGGCGGCCATCACAACGGGCGCCAGCCGCTCCCCTGCTGCCAGTACCATGCTGGCGGTCAGCATCGGGTTCAAGTCCTGCGGGGCCACAAAGGTCAGCCCGCGGTTGAGCAGCTGCGCCAGATTGGCGGCGTCGTCCCGGGTCAGGCCGGTGTCCACCCGCGCCACGCGGGTACGCACACCGCCTGCGCTGGTAACAGCCAGCACCGCGGCGGAGTAGCGGCCCACCTGCACGACCTCAAAGTGGGCGATGCAGAGATCCGGCGCCTGGGGCGTGGTGGCGGCGGCGGCGCAGCCGGTCAGATCAGCCAGGCTGCGGGCGGCTGCGGGCACCAGCTTTTCAGGCTCGGCATCCATGCAGGCGAAAAGGTCATCGATGTGCCGGCGGTCTTCATCGCTCAGCGTGGTGGCGGAAGGGGCATCGATCAGGTGATCGAGGTAGTAACGGTAACCCTGTGCGCTGGGCACCCGCCCGGCACTGGTGTGGGGCTGCTCCAGCAGGCCCAGCTTTGTCAGGGCGGCCATCTCATTGCGCAGGGTGGCACTGGACAGTGCCATGTCAAAGTAGTTTGCCAGCAGGCCGGAGCCGACAGGCTCGCCATCGTTGGCATACAGGGCAACAATAGCTTCCAGGATACGCTGCTTGCGGGCATCCATGGCCATGCTGCTCATCTCCTTTGCTGCGAAGTTTCAATTTTATTTAGCACTCTTTATCTCTGAGTGCTAAATTTATTATATGCCAGTTTTACAAACTGTCAAGGGGTTTCGGCAAACTTTTTTCAAGTTTAACAGTTTCGTCACAAACCGCGCAGCTTCTTGACTTTTCCCGGCTCGGGCACTACACTGGATTTAACCGGGACGTCCTATATAAATAAGGAAAGCGTAAAAAATCCGCCCTGTGCAGTGGGTACTGCCAGGGCGGGGGCGGCGTTATTCTTCCATCCACTTGGCCAAAAAGGCGGCCGCCGTGGCCACAGCGTGTACGGCTTCTTCCTCCGGCAGGGCGTCCCGCCCGGTGCCGGGCAGCAGCACGCCGCCCTCGATGTCGCCATGTGCTAAGATCGGTGCGGCGCATAAAATCGGCCGCTCGCTGCGTTCCAGCATCGGCAGGCGGCGGGTGCGGTCGGCGGGGGCTGTGTAGACGCTGCGCGCCGCCAGCAGTTGTTCCAGCTCCGGCGAGATGGCGCGGTCCAGCAGCTCTCCCCGGCCCGGCCCGGCAGCCGCTACGATCTGGTGGGTGTCGCACACCACCACCGGCCGCCCCAGGCTTTTGGCCAGCACCTCGGCATACACCTTGGAGAGCGACCCCAGCCCCGACAGCGGCGAATACTTTTTAAAAACGACCTCGCCGTCCGCTGCCGTAAAGATCTCAAGGGAATCACCCTGGCGTATCCTCTGCGTCCGCCTGATCTCTTTTGGAATGACGATGCGGCCCAATTCATCGATGCGGCGCACAATTCCGGTTGCTTTCATAAAACGTCCCTCCGTTGCGGTTTTGTTGCGATTTGTGGTAGTATTTGCTAAAACCGCTGGATTATGCGGTATTGCCGAAAGGAGTTCTCCCCATGGATTTTTTGCAGACGACCCTGTGTTACCTGGAAAAAGACGGCTGCTATTTGATGCTGCACCGTGTAAAAAAGAAAAACGACGCCAACCACGATAAGTGGGTCGGCGTCGGCGGAAAATTTGAACCGGGCGAGGATGCCCTTGCCTGCGTAATGCGGGAAGTGACCGAGGAGACCGGCCTGACGATGCAGGCCCCGGCCTACCGCGGCATAGTGGATTTTTATTGTACCCCCTGGCCAGCCGAGCGGATGCACCTGTACACCTGCACCCAGTTTGCCGGCACCATGACCGATTGCAGCGAGGGCACGCTGGAATGGGTGCCCAAGCAGGCCGTACAGGCTCTTCCCATCTGGCAGGGCGATAAGATTTTCTTCGACCTGCTGGCGAAGGATGCTCCGTTTTTCCATCTGGAGCTGCATTATGAGGGGGATACGCTGGTAAAGGCCGTGCTGGATGGGAAGGAACTGGCATTACGGTAAATCAGTTATGACCTCAGAACCAATTTTGATTACAAGAGTATCACCAATAAAAGCACAGCAACCGTCAGATGGGAAGGTAGGCATGGCATCAACGGCGGCTTGGTCGTCTTTGGTCAGATAAGATCTTTTGACGGGATAATTCAGAACATTTTCCAGATAGAGATAATAAGCGTCGTCCCAGCTGGCTGTATAAGCATCTGGGGTACGTCCACGGACATCCTCAAATCCATCCATCCATTTGTAGAAAGGTGAACTTGTAATAAGCCCAACAACAGCAATCGGGGTTTCACCGGGGACATACCCTTCCGTCTGTTCCAGACGGTCGATCACGCGGACCATCAAGGCGTCCGTTGCTTTTTCCTCCAAAGCAACTTTCAGATAACTCTGGTTGGCATAGATGACATTACACCAGATGCCAAGGCCCATAGCGGTATAAGCGGCATAGCGCAGGAACTTTTGTGTCTTGTTGTGGGGGAGCTCCTGCAGAAACAGCACCGCCAGCAGATAAAGCAGGCCAAAGGAGAAGGTCATCAGGGTATGTTCCATGCCTTTGGAGATAAAGTAGACGACATTGATGCCAAAGGGAAACAGCAAAAACAGCACAAGCAGCAGCAACCGGGTGTTGTTCTGTTTGATTTTGGTGGCAAGAATCCAAAAGAGCGTGGCGGCGGCCACCAGCAGAAGCGCCATATTGGCAAGGCCGACAAAGCGAGAACGGAAAGTCTGCGGGTTCCACCATTCCTTAATAACATATAAGTAGGTATCCACCACAAGGCGTGGGATGCTGGTGGTGGAGTAATCGCCCACATTGGTCAAGCCGTTATAATGGTCGGCAAGCACAATGCCCTTAACATGGAGCAACGCCCGCATGATAAGGGTGTAGACAATACTTCCTCCCAGAAGCATTGCGATAGATTTTAACCCCGATAAAAATACTTTTGCAGGATCTTTTCCCTCCAGCAGGTCCTGCATGAAAAGCAGGATCAACAGTCCGATGGCCAGCTGTAGGTAAGCTTGATAAAATCCCAGGCACAGGCAGATGAAAACACCGCCCAAAACCGGGTGCGCTTTGCGGAACAGTGTTACGCAAAGGGTAGCGCAAAGCAACGCCAACATGTAGGTGTCGCCTTCGTGAAAATCAGTGGCGAAGGTAGAGGTTGTGGTAATGTTTACGGCCAACAAGGCGCATAACAGCGCAATATGAAGTTTGTTTTGCAGCTTAAACATCCGCACGATCAGAACAAGGGCTGCTGTAAAATAGAAAACCGCCAAAGTGGCAATCAGCATAGGGGCAACCAGGTCGCCGCGCAGCTTCCAATAGAAAGGCTGAAAAATACGGCCAATCGAATATTTCCAATTCTGATCCGTCTGGTAGATCAACAGTGAATCACCGTTGAACATAAGATTGACGAAACGATACCCATGCGCAATGATGTTGAAGAACAGAACACAGAGAACGGTCCAAAGTTCTGTTTCGTATTTCTGAATCTTTTCAAGCAAAAGAAATACCTCCAATAACGTGCGATACATAATCCTGTAACTTTAACAATAGCACAAAAGGAACCGTGCCGTCAACTGTAGCAAACAAAAAAGCCGCTGCAGTGAGCAATGACCTGCCGCAATGGCCAATAGATATATGATTACTCCATTCCCTCCAAAAACTTCTTGATCTCCCGCACATAGTCCCCGGCTTTCAGCACGGTGCCCAAATGCCCGCCGGAGACGTAGACGATCTGCGGGTCCTGCATCAGTTTGATGAGGTCCTGCTGCATCGGGTCGGAGAAGAAATCCTGATTAGGAAAAATCAGCAAAATGCGGCCTTTCAGCGCTCTAAAATCCGCCTTGGTCACGGGAGTCTGGTTCATCAGGTCTGCCAGCAGGCCGGTGATGTGTACGTCCTTTGCCTGCTGGAAATCCTTGAAGATCGTCTCAAACATATCCCGCGCGTAGGCGGCTTCCTCGGCGCTTTCATTGCGGAGATGGCTCATGCCCAATTGGATCAGGCGCGGCTTCAGCTTTTCGTAGTTGCAGTGGGCCATGTACCATAGCGCGAGGGGTACAAAGAAATACTTCTTCTTCAGCGTTTTCAGCGTAGCTGCGTTCATGCCGCCGGTGAAGACCAGTACCAGCCCGCCGACCTCGTTCGGGTACTTCTGGGTGTAGATCAGCGCCACCATGCCGCCGTCACTGGCACCAATGAAAATGGGGCTGGCGATACCCAGTTTAGCAAAAAAGGCGTGCATGCCCACCACCAGCGCCTGGTTGGTGCGCAGCTCCCGCGGGTAGTCAAACAACATCACATATCCCTCCCCTTAGGTGGGTAAATCGTGAATTAGCGCAAACTAACTGCATTGCCCCTATTATATGTCACCTCCCCCGTCGTTTCAGCAACAAAATAACACAAAAGGGCCGCCGCACAGGGAAAAATCCCCGCGCAGCGACCCGTTTATTATAATAAGGTTACGCCATGGCGTTGCGCACGGCGGTGTAGTCGTCCATGGCAGCGCCCTCGGCGTACAGCGAGTACTGCATGTCGCCGTCAAACCAGCGGGACCAAAGGCCGCCGTTTTCGGTGGTGATGGCGGTCACATCGCCCTCGCGGCCGTTGCCTAAGGTCGTGCCATTCTCCCACACGCCGGAAATATCGCCGGTATCCTTGGCGGCGCGCAGCGTGTAGGTGCCGCCGTTGTAGGTGAAGGTATACTGGCCGATAGGGTTCTTCTCTTCGTCGTCGATGGTCGCCCAGGCTTCGTCGGTCAGCTCCAGGTCGGCGGGGCGCTTCATGGCCGAGCCGATGGCCTCGTTCACCTCGTCCAGGCTGGCGCGGTCGGTGATGGGGCTGGGGATCTGGGTGTTGTCCGCGGCATCCTCGGCGGTCTCAGTCACGGTAGACGTGCTGGTGCTCTCGGGGGTAGTCGTGGAGGAGTCGGCTGTTTTGCTGCTGCAGGCGGTTAAGACAATGCTCATTGCAGCGGTGCAGACAGCGGTAGCAAGAAAAGCGGAAATAATACGTTTCATAGTTGTGTTCTCCCTACTGATGATAAAAATTCCTCATACCCTGCATTGTGTGCAGGAGGTTGCGGTTTATGTATTCGATAGGGCCCTTACACACCTATAAACCGAAAAATTCCGCCCGGCGTTACACCAAGTGGAAAACTTTTTTATAAAATTTTTAGCGGGCCAGCCAGCCGCCGTCCACGGCCAGGGTGTAGCCGTTCACGTAAGCGGCGGCGTCCGACGCCAGGAAGATGGCCGCGCCGCCCACATCGGCAGGGGTGCCCCAGCGGCCTGCCGGGATGCGGGCTAGGATCTCCTCGCTGCGATCTTCATCCTGGCGCAGCTGGTTGGTGTTGTTGGTGGCCATGTAGCCCGGTGCGATGGCGTTAACGTTGATGCCGTACTTGGCCCACTCGTTGGCCAGGGCCTTGGTCATGCCCATGACGGCGCTTTTGCTGCTGGTGTAGGCGGGCACGCGGATGCCGCCCTGGAAACTGAGCATCGAGGCAATGTTGATGATCTTGCCGCCCTTTTTGTCGGCGACCCACTGCTTGGCCACGGCCTGGGAGAGGAAGAACACCATCTTCTCGTTCAGGAAATCCACGGCGTCCCAGTTCTCGGGGGTGACGTCGATGGCGTCGCACCGCTTGATGATACCGGCGTTGTTGACCAGAATGTCGATGCGGTCAGCGTGGGCGTGGACCTGCTCCAGGATAGAATCGATGGCGGCAAAGTCCGAAAGGTCGGCGCGGACCTCGGTAAACTGGCCGCCCTCAGCGGCGATCTTGGCGGCGGTCTCGTCGCAGCTGCGGCGGGCTACGCCGAAAACGTGGGCACCGGCAGCTGCCAGCGCCACGCAGATGCCCTGGCCCAGGCCGGTGTTGGCGCCAGTGACCACAGCGTTTTTACCGTTCAGCGAAAAGAGATTCATAATATCATTCATTGCGTTTTCCTCCTGTAGTGCTTGACCTTTGTACTGTCAACATGGTACTATTATAAAAAGATAAAGTACGAAATACAAACAAAACAGGGCAATAAACTATCAAAAATGTGCCAAACACAAAATTTGAACAGGCGGGGGAAAATGGAACAGATCAAAGCGAACGAAACGCTGGTAGACAGTTCTCTGCGGGAGACTAAGATGCACGGCACCGTGGATTTCCCGGTGGGTGTGTATCTGGACGACTTCTCGGACTTCAAAAACGGTTACATCTGCTGGCACTGGCACGAGGAAATTCAGATCTCCTGGATCATCGAGGGCGAGTTCCTCTGCCAGATGGAGGGGCGCACGGTGCATCTGCACCCCGGCGAATTAATATTCGTCAACCGGGGTGTGCTGCACCAGATCTACCCGGTGCAAAAGGGGTACGGCAAGCTGTACGCCTTTATATGGGACCCGGAGTTCCTCAGCGGCAGTGCGGACGGTGCGGTGTATCAGGAGGCCTTTGAGGCGATGCTGAAAAACGGCCCCCGCTGCCTTACCCTGGCCGAGACCGCGCAGGCTCCCGGCGGGCAAGCCGTGGGCGAAGCACTGCGGGCCATTGTGGCGCTGTACACGCAGCACCCGGCACTGTATCATTTGCAGATAAAAATTTTGCTTAGCCTGATCTGGCTGCTACTCTGCCGCCAGGAAGGCGAAGCGCCCGAACCGATGACCCCGGAGCGGGAACGGGACGAGGAGCGCTTGAAGCGCGCCATGAACTACATGCACGCCCACTACGGCGAGCATTTCAGCCTGGAAGAGCTGGCCCGGCAGGCTTTGACCAGCCGCAGCGAGTTATGCCGGTGTTTCCGCCGGATGCTGGGGATGCCGCCCAAGGAGTTCTTGATGCAGTACCGCATCCAGCAGGCGGAAATTTTGCTGAAGAATTCGGCGTACAGCATCGCCGAGGTGGCGGAGTTTACGGGCTTTAGCAGCCCCAGCCATTTTGGAAGCTGCTTTTTGCGGTATGTGGGGTGTACACCGAGGGAGTATAGGAAAAATTTGTAATTTTTTGCTTGCGCGGCTTTGCGGCCCTGCCTACCTTGCGGCAGGGCCTTTTATAACGGCATCTTGCCTTTAAGCCTTCCTTTTTGGACACCCAAAAAGGAAGCGAAAAAGGTGCCCGCTACTTCCGATAGCGCGGGAGGCCCGGCTTAGGGGCTACTCGCCCCTAAGAACCCCAATAATGTGGTCGAGCGGCCCAAAAGCTAAAAATTGCAGGAGTGCTGAATTTTCTTAACGCTTTTGGACCGCTCTCCTTATTGACCCCTTCGGGGCCTAAATTCCTCTATAAATCTGCCAATTACCCCCGCATAAACCCGCAGCACCCAAACTCTGCAAAATCCAGAAAGCCCAGTGATTTATAAAACGCCACAGTTTTAGGCGTATTATCCGTCACCAATTGGATCTGCCGGACATTCTTATATCGTTCCAGCACCGCCTTAAGCAGCGCAGTGCCGATGCCCTGTCTTTGTCTTGCCGGGTACACCAGAATATCCTGCACAAGCACAATGGTGGTACCATCGCCCACCACCCGCACAATGCCGAGCAGTTCCCCGTTTTCATATGCCGCCAAAACAAGCAGAGAATTTTTGTACCCGCACTCCAATGCAGGCATATCTTCCGTATACGCGGTCCAGCCAACTTGCGTATACAACTGCAAAATTTCATCGGCCTTGAATTTAGTATATTCTTTTATTTCCATGTTTCTCTCCGTGATTCATAAATTATATTCCCAGTATACCATAACCCCCTATACAACGCAAAAAATCTCCCTGGCTGCACCGTCTCAAACACAGCCAGGGAGATTGCAATTTTACAAAATCTTACAGCTCGCAGGGGGTAAAGCCGTTCTTGCCCAGTACCTGCACCTTGGTGTAGCCAAGCTCTTTCAGGTGGGCGGCGGCTTCCTCGAAACCGTAGGTCAGGGCCTTGGTGTCGTGGGCGTCGGCGGTGATGACCACGTTGCCGGAGAGCACCAGCCACTCCTTCAAGATAGCGTCCGAGGGGAAATAATCCTTGCGGAAGCCGCGGTAGGCGGCGGAGGTGTTTACTTCCAGCACGCAGCGGCTGCGGGCTGCGGCCATCAGAGCCGAGGTAGCCGCAGCGGTGTACCGCGGGTCGTTCTCGTCAAAGAACTTGTTGCCGTCATTGATCTTTTTGATCAGGTCAAAGTGGCCCAGGATGGTGGGCTTCTTCTCGGCAACTTTGGCCACGTTGGCGAAATAGGCCTCGGCCACAGCCAGACCGTCGCCGTCAAAATCGTCGTCGATGCAGGCGCGCAGGTCTTCCTCGCGCCAATCGATCTCGTAATATTTGCCGGTTTTGGGGCCCTTGACATAGTGGGCACTGCCGATGAAGTAATCGTAAGCATAGGGGTCGTCGTCACTGAAAAGATCCCATTCCAGCCCGCACAGGATGTCCATTTTGCCGGCATAGCGCTCTTTCAGCTTGGCGATCGTTGCCTTGTACAGCGACGTGCGGCTCTGTGTCATGCAATACTCCAAGTCGCAGGGGGTGTGGCTGTGGCCGCTGAAACCCAGCGTCTGCAGGCCAGCCTTCCATGCGGTTACTGCCATTTCCTCCAGCGTATTTTTGCCGTCGCACAGTTTGGAATGAACGTGAACGGAACTTTTCAGGTACTCCCCGGCCATATTACTGCATCCTTTCCTGCTTAACCTTATGGTCGATGACATGCCGCTTTTCCAGCTCTTTGGTAATATCCTCGACCGAAATGCCCAGTTCGATCATCAGCACCATGACGTGGTACGCCAGGTCGCTGATCTCGTAAATCGTCTCTTCTTTATCGCGTTTTGCGCCGGCGATGATGACCTCGGTGGATTCCTCGCCGACCTTTTTCAGGATCTTTTCCAGACCCTTATCAAACAGATAGGTGGTGTAGCTTCCCTCTTTCGGGTCGGTCTTGCGGCCCTCGATGAGCTCGTACAGCCCCTGCCAGGTGAACTGCTTCAGCTCGTCCGACACATACACCGGGTTGAAGAAGCAGCTCTCGGCCCCCGTGTGGCAGGCGGGGCCGTTTTTGATAACGTCAACGACCAGTGCGTCCTTGTCGCAATCGGCAGTGATGGACACAACGCGCTGCACATTGCCGGAAGTCTCGCCCTTACGCCAAATTTCCTGGCGGCTGCGGGACCAGAACACGGTGCGACCCTCGGCAATCGTCAGGGCCAGGGTCTCGGCGTTCATGTAAGCGAGGGTCAGTACCTCTTTGGTGTAGTGATCCTGCACGATGGCGGGGATCAGACCGTTCGCATCAAATTTCAGCGTCTTAGTGTTTTCCGTAATTTCCATAGCGAAATACTCCTAACAATAAGATAGTTTTATTGTACTATTTTCTGTGCATTTTGGCAAGTGGTTTTCGCGGTCATACCCGCATTTCGATACCATTGCTTCGCAGGTACTGTTTCAGCGAGCCGATCTCCACCTGCTTGGTGTGGAAGATGGACGCCGCCAGCCCGGCATCTACGGCGGGGTGATTGCGGAACAGCTCCACAAAGTCGTCCATCTTACCTGCGCCGCCCGAGGCAATGATGGGCACCGCGCACCGCGCGGCCACGGCGTCCAGCAGCTCCAAATCGAAGCCGTTCTTCACGCCGTCGGTATCGATGGAGTTGACCACCAGCTCACCTGCACCGTTTTTGACGCCCTGCTCCAGCCAATCCAGCGCATCGATGCCGGTGTTCTCGCGCCCGCCTTTGGCAAACAGCATAAATTTGCCGTCCACACGTTTAATATCGGCGGAAAGCACCACGCACTGGTTGCCGTATTTCTGCGCTGCCGCCGGGATGATGCCCGGGTTGCGGATGGCGCCGGAGTTTACGCTGACCTTGTCGGCACCGCATTTCAGCACACGGTCGAAGTCGTCCGGCGTGTTGATGCCGCCGCCCACCGTCAGCGGGATAAAGATCTGGCTGGCAACTTCCCGCAAAATATCGGTGAACAGGCCGCGGCCCTCAACGCTGGCGGTGATGTCGTAAAACACCAGCTCGTCTGCGCCGGATGCGTTGTAGTAGCGCGCCATTTCGACAGGGTCGGCCATGTCCTGCAGGCCCTCAAAATTCACGCCCTTGACAACGCGGCCGTTTTTGACGTCGAGACACGGAATAATTCGCTTTGTTATCATACAACTTCCCTCCCCTGTCGATTTAGTCCTGGTACAGGCGCACGGCCTGCGCCAGGTCGATGGCCCCGGTGTAGATGGATTTGCCTAAAATGGCGGCGTGGCAGTGCATTTTTTGCAGCTCGGCCAGTTCGTCCAGCGCCGCAATGCCGCCGGAAGCGGTAATTTCCAGCCCGGGGATGGTCAGCAGTTCGCGGTACAGGTCCATGTTGGTGCCCTGCATCGTGCCGTCCCGGGAAATATCAGTGGTGATGATAGCCTTGACGCCCACTCCGGCGCAGCGGCGGCAGAACGCCACGCCCGGCTCGGGGGTGACTTCCTTCCAGCCGTTCACGGCTACCAGGCCGTTTTTCATGTCGACGCCCACGGCAATCTGTGCGCCGTACTTCTGCGCCATCTCGGCGGTAAAGGCAAAGTTTTTCACGGCGATGGTGCCCAGGATGCAGCGGTCCACGCCTAAATCCAGGTAGCGCTTGATGCGCTCCTCGTCCCGGATGCCGCCGCCGACCTCGATCTTTAAGCCGCCCTGTTTGGCAATGGCGGCGATGGTCTGCAGGTTGGCGGTGGTGTCGTCCTTGGCGCCGTCCAGGTCAACAACGTGCAGGTACTTGGCTCCGACGGTCATAAAGGCTTTGGCCTGGGCCACGGGGTCGGCGTTGTAGACGGTCATCTGGTCGTAGTCGCCCTGGTAGAGCCGCACGGCCTGGCCGCCCCGCAGGTCAATGGCAGGATATAATTTCATAGTGTCCCTCCGTTCAGCTTACAGTTCGGCAAAGGCTCTCAGCAGCCGAAGGCCGGTATCGCCGGATTTCTCCGGGTGGAACTGGGTGCCGTAGACATTGCCGCTGCGCACCGCGCCGGTGACAGGGATGCTGTACTCGCTGGTGGCAAGGGTCGAAGCAGCGCAGTTTTTGGCGTAGTAGCTGTGCACGTAGTAGACGTACTCGCCGTTTTTCACGTACTTGAACAGCGGGTCGTTCTCGCGTCCGGGCACGATGTCCAGCGCGTTCCAGCCGATGTGCGGTACTTTTAAGCTGGAATCGGTCAGGTCGTCTGCCAGCGGGCAGACCTCGCCGGGGATGAGGCCCAGGCCGGCGTGTTCGCCGTACTCGAAGCTTTTGTCAAACAGCAGCTGCATGCCTAAGCAGATGCCCAGCAGCGGCTTGGTCTCAACTTCCTTTTTTAGTACGGGCACCAGGCCGGTAGCCTCCAGCTTGGCCATGGCGTCGCCGAAGGCACCCACGCCGGGCAGCAGGATATGGGTGGCGGCATGCAGGTCGGCGGCTTCATGGGTCACCCGCACCTCAGCCCCCAGGCTCCGCACGCTGGACGACAAGCTGAACAGGTTCCCCACGCCGTAATCAACAATAGCAATCATATAGTTCCCTCCCCTATGGTAAAGCTAAAATTGCAGCGATTTCCGTAAACAGCAATTGGTCGGTATCATATTGATAAATTCGCCCGTCAGCATCGGCATAGCGGATAAAAGTGCCAGTAGGGTTGGCCGCATTTTTTTCAGGAATATCTACCTGCCACATGGTCAGCGAAGCGCCATCACCAAAAACGAGTTGGCATTCGTCGCCATCGGGGACGTCCTTTTGCACCTTCCCCGCCCCGGCCGTCGTGATGCGGCGGCACAGGCGGCTGGCCTGGTCCGTGGTGATGGGCACATCCTCGTCCTGCCAGGTCATGCGCAGGGACATTTTGTTGGATGCGGCCAAACTGGCGGAAAAATCATTGATAAAACGTCGATACCGCAATTGATACCGTGCCGCATACACCAACATGCCGACGCAGGTTGCTGCCACCAGAAACCCAAAGGCCGCCAGAACGGCCGCACCCGGCGTAATGTGCTGCCGCCGGGCCGGTTGGCGCTGGATGCGGGCATACATGTCCATATCAGGCACCTAAAATCTCGTCCAACGCCGCAAAGAAGCGCTGCATTTCTGCGTCGGTGCCGATGGTGATGCGCAGGTAGTTGGAAATGCGCGGCGCGTTGAAATGGCGGATGAGGATGCCCTGCGCCCGCAATTTCTCAAAAATCTCCTTGCAGGGCATGCGGTCGGTGGTGGCAAACAGGAAATTGGCAGCCGAGTCAAACACGGTAAAACCGCGCTGGCGCAGGCCTTCGGTGGCGGCGGTGCGGGTGGCCAGCAGCTTGGCGGTCACCTCGTGGAAGTAGGCCTCGTCCCGGATGGCGGCCGTACCCGCAGCCTGGGTCATCGAGTTGACGTTGTAGGGACTGTAGCTGAACTTGACGCGGTTCATGTCGGTAATCAGCCCCGGCCGGGCGATGCAGTAGCCCAGCCGCGCGCCCGCCAGGTTGTGGGTCTTGGAGAAAGTGTGCGTGATAACGAGGTTCTCGTACTTTTCCAGCAGCGGCAGGCAGCTGGACCCGGCAGGGGCAAACTCTACATAGGTCTCGTCCACCACCACAATGTTGTCGGGATTGGTACGCAGCACTTCCTCAATGGCGGCCACAGGGGCCAGCAGGCTGGTGGGGGCGTTGGGGTTGGCAATCACGATCGTCTCGTGCAGGCCGCAGTACTTTTTCAAGTCGATGGTCAGGTCGTCCTCCAGCGGGATGACATGCTGCGGAATATGCAGCAGATCGCACAAAACCGGGTAAAAACTGTAGGTTACATCGGCAAAGGCCAGCGGCGTGTTTTCATCGCAGAACGCCCGCAGGGCCAGCAGCAGGTTCTCGTCGCTGCCGTTGCCGCACAAAATATTCTCCGGCTGCACGCCCCAGTGGGCAGCGATGGCCTCGTTCAGTGCGCGGTTGGACAGGTCCGAGTACAGCCGCAGCCCCGGCACCGCCGCCGCCACCGCCGCCGCCACACCGGGCGCGGGCGGGTATGGGTTTTCGTTGGCGTTGAGCTTGACAAGGTCGTCAATTTTCAGCTGCTCGCCGGGCACATACGGCTCCAGCGCAGCCAGCGTTTTGGTAAAATAGCGGCTCATGGGCTCACTCCCCCTTTTGCTCGTCCTCAAACCGGATGGTCACGCTCTTGGCGTGGGCGTGCAGGCCCTCGTGCTCGGCAAAGTTGGCGATGCGGGCCTGGACCTCGCCCAGGGCTTCGCGGGTGTAGTAGATGAAGCTGGACTTCTTGACGAAATCATCCACGCCCAGGGGGCTGCTGAACCGCGCGGTGCCGCTGGTGGGCAGGGTATGGTTGGGGCCAGCAAAGTAATCGCCCAGGGCCTCGGGCACATTCTTGCCCAGGAAAATGCTGCCCGCGTTCTGGATGTCGTTCAAAACGGCAAACGGGTCGTCCACGCAGACCTCCAGATGCTCCGGCGCAATAATGTTTACGGCGTCGATGGCCTTCTTCATGTCGTCGGTGACGATGATCTTACCGTTGGTGTCCACGCTGGCGCGGGCAATGGCGGCGCGGGGCAACTGCGGGATCTGCACTTCCAGCTCGGCCTGTACGGCCTTGGCCAGGTCCCAGCTGTCGGTGACCAGCACCGGCGTGGCCAGCTTATCGTGCTCGGCCTGGCTCAACAGGTCGGCGGCGACCCAGGCGGGGCTGCAGGTGCCGTCGGCCAGAACCAGGATTTCCGACGGGCCGGCGATCATATCGATGCCGACTTTACCAAAAACCTTGCGCTTGGCGGTGGCCACGTAAATGTTGCCGGGGCCGACGATTTTATCCACAGCGGGCACGCTCTCGGTGCCGTAGGCCAGGGCGGCCACGGCCTGGGCACCACCGGTCTTAAAGATGCAGTCGATGCCGGCAATCACCGCCGCCGCCAGGATACCGGCGTTGACCTTGCCGTCCTTGCCGGCGGGGGTGGTCATGACGATCTGCTGCACGCCCGCGACCTTGGCGGGGATGACGTCCATCAGCACGGTAGAGGGGTAGGCCGCCGTGCCGCCGGGCACGTAAACGCCCGCGCGCTGGATGGGGGTGTACTTCTGGCCCAGCACCATGCCGGGGCGGGCGTTCAGCACAAAGTTCTTGTGCAGCTGCTGCTCGTGGAAGTGGCGGATGTTGGAAGCGGCCATTTTCAGCGTGGTAATAAATTCCGGGTCGCTGGCTTCCAGTTCGGAAAAGGCCTCGTCGATTTCGGCCTGGGTGACCTGTAAGCTGGTTAGCTGGGCGTGGTCAAACTTGGCGGCGTAATCCAGCAGGGCGGCATCGCCGCGGGCGCGCACATCGGCAATGATGGCGTCTACGGTGGCCTCCACGTCGGCTTCGGCGCGGATGTCACGGTTCAAAATTTCTTCGGGCTTTACTTCATCAAAATCATACAGGCGAATCATTGTGCAAGGGCCTCCTTCATTTTGGTAAGCAGCTCAGTAAGCTGGGCGTATTTGAACTTGTAGCTGGCTTTGTTGGCGATAAACCGGGCCGAGATAGGCATGAATTCTTCAATCACGGTCAGGTCGTTTTCCTTTAAGGTGGTGCCCGTCTCGACAATATCGACGATGACGTCGGAGAGCCCTAAAATCGGCGCAAGCTCGATGGAGCCGTTGAGCTTGACAATGTCGATATCGCGGCCCCGGCGCTCGTAGTGGTCGCGGGCAATGTTGACGAACTTGGTCGCCACCCGCAGGGCGCGGCTTTCGTCGTCCACAAAATTCCTGGGGCCGGCCACGCACATGCGGCACTTGCCCATGCCGGTGTCCAGCAGCTCGTAGACGTCCGCGCCGGACTCGGTCAAAATATCCTTGCCCACGATGCCGATGTCGGCCGCGCCATGTTCGACGTAGATGGCTACGTCGCTGGGTTTGACCAGGAAGTACCGCACCCCGGCTTCGGGGTTCTCCACCACCAGTTTGCGGGTGTCGTTGTAGTCCTCGTTGGCGCTGTAACCTGCCCCGGCCAGCAAAGCGTAGGCTTTGTCGCCCAGGCGCCCCTTGGGCAGGGCAATGTTCAGCCAGGTCTTTTCCCCGCCCTGCTGCTGTACTGGCGGCAGCGGTGCGGCCAGACGTTCCAGCTCGTCTAAGTACATCGCAAAGCCGATGGCCTTAGCGCCGGGGGTAAAGCGCTGCATCAGGTAGTCGTACTGGCCGCCTTTGAGCACCGCGCGGGGGATGCCCGCTGCGTAGCCGGTAAAAACGATGCCGTTGTAATACTCGGCTTCATCGGCCATGCTCAGGTCCAGCTGCAGGCCGCGGCCGGCTTCGCCCAGGGCGTTTTGCAGGGCCAGCAGTTCGGCCAGTGCGGCTTTCTGCGAGGGGCTGATGGCGGCTGCCTTGGCGGCGGTAAGGGTGGCCCCGAACGGCCCGTGCAGGGTAAGTAAACCGCAAAGGGCATCGGCTCCGGCTTCATCAGCACCGGCCTGCAACGCAGCCTTGCGCAGCTCGTGTTCGTTTTTGGCGCACAGCAGTTCCACCAGCCGGGCGTGGGCCGTGGCAGGCACATCCAACACATCCAGCAGGCCGGTCACAAAGCCCATGTGGCTGACTTCCAGTACGGTGGGAACATCCAGCGCGGCCAGGCTGGCCAGTGCCAGGCGCAGCACCTCGGCCTGGGCGGCTTCGTCCACCTCGCCCATGCACTCCAGGCCCATCTGGTGGATGGTCTGGAAGGTGTGGCTCTCGCGGCTGGCACGGCAGACTTCCTCATTATAATAAAAGCGTTTGCACTCGCCGGGGGCGGGCTGGGCCGTCTTGGCGATGGACAGCGTCACATCCGGCTTGATGGCCCGCAGTTTGCCGTCCAGGTCGGTAAAGGTGATGACCTGCGGGTCCGGCAGAAAGCGCTGGTACTCCTGATACAGGGCGTACTCCTCAAACCGGGAGGCGCGGTATTTGCGATAGCCGCCCTGCTCGTACAGGGCACGCAGGCGGAAGGTAGCCTGCTCGGCGGGGGTGAAATTTTGTAAAGTCAGCTCCATAATACGTCTCCTACCTCTCTTTTCCATAACAACATTATACTTTAGCGCAGTAAAGATGTAAAGCGTCAAACAAGAAATCTGTACAAATTTGGGTGCGGCTGCTTGGCGAAAACGGCAATAAAATAGCAAAAAGGCGCACCTTTGCAACCAAAGATGCGCCTTACGGTTTCTTATCAGCCCTTGCAGCCCTGTTCGTCCCAATCACCAAAATCAGCCGGGTCGGCAATCTTGGTAACGTCCAGCTTGCCGTCCTCGGTCTTGGGGACTTCCACGGCACCCAGCTCAACGGGGTTGGCGTTGGGGGTGTCATCTCCAGCGGGGGCCTGCACAGGGGCGGCCTCCGCTTCGGGAGCTTCTTCTACGGGAGCGGCAGCGGTTTCTTCAGGTGCAGCGGGGGCTTCTTCGGCCTCGGCAGACGCATCGTCAGCGGGCTCGGCGGTCTCGGCAGTGCCATCCTCGGCGTCTGCTTCATCCTCCGGGCCCCAAATATGCTCGTACTCCTCGGTATGCTCGTTACGGTTCAAAAAGTAAGCCGCGGCGCCCACAGCGGCAGCGCCAATCGTCAGTCCAACCAGCTTTTTCAGTAAAGACATCGTATGATCCTCTCAATCGCCTTACGGCACGGCATTTTCCGGGAAAACATCTGTGTTTCAACGGAATACGTACATCATAGCGCAAACGCCGCCATTTTGCAAGGGGCTATTTTTAAAATTTGTGCAAAAAGTATGCCTTTAGTTTTGCCCATGCTCCTGCAGCCGCGTTACCGTATAGGGTTGCCCGTTTACCTGTAATGTATCCATGCTGCACCTCCGTTACAACTGCTGCATCCAGCTGCGCTTTTTGAACAGCCGCAGCGAGAGCGCCAGGCGGACACATTCTTCCAGCGAGAGCAAAAAGTACACCGGCGCGACGGGCAGTTTCAGCACAAAGGCCGCCAGGAACCCCAGCGGCACACCGAAGCCCCAGGTACCAATGAGGTCGATGGCCAGGGTGTAGTTGGTCTTGCCGCCGCTTTTTAAAATGCCGCCGCCCAGGATCATGTTCTGCACCTTGACCGGCGAGATGACGGCGAACACTACCAGCAATAAGTAGGCCGTGGCTCGCACCTCCGGCTCGACACGGTAAATCGTGGTGTACAGCCGCCCGAACACCAACAGCAGCGCCGACAACACCAGCGAGGCCGCCAGCCCGCAGCGCATCAACCGCTGGGCGTCGCGGTAGGCACGGTCGTACTCCTGCGTGCCCAGCGACTTGCCAATAAGGATGGCCGCCGCCTTGGACAGACCCGACAGTGCGCCCACCATCAGGCATTGGATGGGCGTGGTCATCGTCATAGCGGCGCAGGCCTGGGTGCCGATGTTGCCGTAGATGGCGGAGTAGACGTTCTCGCCCAGGCTCCACAAAAATTCACTGGCCAGCAGTGGCAGCAGGATTTTGGCGTAGGTAAGCAGTTCCGGCCGGGTGAAGCCCAGCGTGAACCTCAGCCGCCACTGCTTTTTCCGCAGCCGCACGGCCAAAAACAGGTAGACAAGTAAGCAGGAAACCACCTGCGCAGCCACGCTGGCTACTGCCGCGCCCTGCACCCCCAGTGCGGGCAGCCCGCCGTGGCCGAAGATAAGCAGGTAGTTCAGCCCCGTGTTGATGCACAGCGAGGTCATGCTGGCAATGAGCGGGAAGACGGCGGCCTCCATGCAGCAGAGCAGCGTCTCCGCCATGCCGGACAGCGCCGCCGGGAAGAACGACCAGGCGTAAGTCTGCAAATACGTCTGCCCCAGCGCGCGGGTGGCATCGTCCTGGGTGTAGAGACTCAGAATCGGCTCGGCAAACCGGGTGGAGACCAGCGTAAACACCGCCGCAATGGCCAGCGACACCAGCAGGTTGACGCTGTAGCTGCGGGCCGCGTTTTTACGGCTGCCCTGCCCCAGATATTGGGAAATGAGGATGGCCCCCGCTGCTGTGACGGCGCTGAGCACCACATTATGAATAGATGCAAACTTGCCGCCCAGCCCGATGCCCGAAATGCTGGCACTGCCCAGCTGGCCGATCATGACCTGGTCAATGATGCTGAAGGAGGCCCGCAGCATGCTTTGCAGCGTGACCGGCAAAGCAATGTGCATCAGGCTGCGGGCAAAGGCGCGGTCGCCAAAAAAGCCGGTAATCCCGCCCCCGGAAACAGAAGAAGAACGAAAACCCATACAGACACCTCTTACGAATTACTACGCTGTCATTATACTATGATTTTCCTTGCATTTCATCCATAAAAGTCTTATACTTATAACAAAATCCTATGTTTTTGCAAACGAGGTGCCACCTATGTCCTATCTGCCCCCAAACCCTGCCATTCTGCCCGATGGGCAGGAGGTAAAAGTCCACGGCAGCGAAGCCTTCCCTTTTGCCGTCTACTGCGGTATCATCCCCACGTTTATCCCGGCCTATCCCCTGCACTACCACGAGGAAATGGAGCTGATTTACTGCGAAGCCGGCAGCGGCAGCATCACCATTGACCGGGCGACGGTTACCCTGCACACCGGCGATGTGGCAGTGATTTTACCCGGGCAGATCCACGCCATCGCGGCGGCGGAGGCCGGGACGTTCCGCTATTACAACATCCTGTTCCGCTTCTCGCTGCTGGAGCCGCCGGACAGCGAGACCTACCGCCGCTTTTTGGCCCCGCTGGCGGACGGCCGCATGGAAGTGCCTGCCCATATACAAAAAGACAGCCCCCTGGGCAGGGAGCTGCCTGTAAACGTAAGAATGCTGATTGAAAACCGCAAAGAAAACACGGCACTGCGCATAAAAGCCTGCCTGTACGGCGTGATGGATGCGCTGTGCAAAGCTGCCACGCCTGCCCGGTACCCGGCCGGGGCCGAGCACCGGGACACCCGCCTTCTGCGCCAGACCGTGCAGTACGTGGACCGTCACTATGCGGAGAAAATCACGGTGGCGGCCATCAGCGCCCAGTGCGGCTACAGCAGCAGCCACTTTATGAAGCGGTTCCACGACCTGACCGGCACCAGCTTTGCGCAGTACCTCATCCACTTTCGGCTGGAAAAGGCCGCTACCCTGCTGCGGGGCAGCCGGTACACCGTGCTGGAGATCGCCGCACGGTGCGGGTTCAGCAATGCATCCTACTTTACGCGGGCGTTCACCCGGCAGTATGGGGTGTCCCCCACCGCTTATCGGCAGGGCGGCGATAGAACAGACGATTAGCCAATCTTTTCTACCTTGATAACCGTAACGGCGATGGGCGTATCGTCCAGCGCGTGGACGGCGGTGCGCCAGTAGTAGAGCGGCTCGCCGGTGGAAAACTCAAACACCATCTCATCCGGGGCAATGCCGGTAAAGTTGACCTCCATCTTGTAGGTCTCCTGGTTGATAAGCCCGTGGCGGGCATAGATATAACTGTGGTCGAACCCACTGCCCGTCAGGGTGACGCGGTAGCTGCCGGGGAAGAGCATCCAGGCTTCGGTCAGCAGTTCGCCGCCCTCGTTCAGGGTCACGGTGTCGGCGTCCGCCGTGCCGTTGATGACGCTGGATTTTTGCAGCGCCATCGTGTGGGCGGGGATGTCAACAGCAGGCTCCTCGGTCAGGCCATGGATCGGCTCCACGCTGCCCAGCAGGATGCCGTCCAGCCGGTAATAGTGCAGCGCGTAGTCGCTGCGGGCCAGCTCGTCCTCATCGATAAAGGCGTAGAGCGTGTCCGGCGCGAGGGTGTTCATCTCCCCTGCCAGCGTCACCGCCGCCAGGTTGCCGTCCATGTGGCCCATGTAGAAGCTGTTGGAGGTCCAGCCGTGGTCGGCGGCAAAGGCAACTAGGTCCCAGAAGTCGTCGTGTTCAAAGTCGAAGCTGGCAAAGGCCAGGCGGCTGAACTGCCCGCTGGCAGCCAGCTGCTCCCAGGCCGGGTCGGTCAGTTGGGTGGTGTCCTCGTAATAAGCGGCATCGTGGTAAGTGGTGTAACGCTTGGTAAGCTCGGTACGCAGGCCAAAGCCCTGGGCGGCGGCGCAGACAGCCAGCAGCACAGCGGCTGCGGCACCGTTCCAGAACCGCAGCACCAGCCCGCAGGCCGCCACGGCCAGCAGCATGCCGGCCAGCCAGGCCAGACGGGCGCAGCTGGAGAACATGGCCCAGAAATCCATCAGCACCTGCGGGATGGGCACGGTAAACAGCGTGCAGCCCCCGAAGGTGACGGTGTTGCCCATCGAGGCGACGGCGTCCAGCACCAGCAGCACAACAGCGGCAACCGCAATATGGGTATGGCGGCGGAAGAACTCTGCCGCTTTTTTGCGTTGTACCAACAAACCGGCCAGTGCCAGCACGACGGCCGCGGTGGTGCCCAGGCCCGCGTACACTTCCTGTTCCCAGCTGGCACCCAGACCCGGCACAAACAGGTTGGCTAGGTCGGCACCGCTCAAATAGCCGTTGGAGTAGCCCGCAAAGTTGGCGGCAAAGGCTCCCAGCACAAACAGTTCGGCCAGCGCCACGGCGCAAAAGCTGACGATGGGCAGCACAACGGCGGCGGGGCCGCGCTTTTCCAGCCCGCGCTGCACACAGGTGGCCACCAGCACCATACCCACCATGGGCAGATAATACAGATGGATGCCCGCACACAGCAGCCCCAACACACCCCACCACAGGCAGAGTTTTCCGGTGGACGGCCTATTTTCGGATTGTTCGGCACACAGCCACACCCACAGGGCCAGCAGCACCAGCCAGTTGGCGGCCAGCGCCGTGTGGGCAAACATACGGATGTTCAGCGCCGGGAACAGCACCAGCACCCCGGCGCCCAGTACGCTGGCCCGGTTTTTTGCGGTATCCTGCGGGCGCACGCCGCCGATGCGGGCAATGAGCGCCTGGGCCAGACCACCCTGCATGGCATAGCAGAACAGCCCCCACAGCCCTAAGTACTGGAAACACGCGGGCAGCACCCCGCCCAGCAACTTGCAGACCACGGCCAGCAGCGGGATGGAATCGGTGTACAAAATGCTGGTGCGGTAGGGGTAAATGGCACTGTAGTTTGCGCCCAGATACGGCAGGTGCCAACCGCTGCGGCGGTAAAACACCCAGCCAAGATAATGCTGGGACGGGTCCGGGCTTGGATTGTTCAAGATCCAGTCCACACAGACAGGATCCAGCACCCGCACGCCGTATAGTACGAGAAAAACCAGCGCCCCAAGCAGGGCGCCGGTCAGACTCCAGCGATGTTTTTGCAAAAATGCCTTTGTCTTTGTCATACGGTCCCCCGCTTAGCGCACAAAGGTGGTGGAAAGGGTGGTGGACCAGCTTTCGCCTTTCTTCAGGCTGGCGGCGCAGGGGCGCTGCTCCCACTCCAGGGGGCCGTTCTCCTCGCCGGGCAGGCTGTGCCAGGGCTCGATGCAGATAAAGTGCAGCGGCTTTTTGGCGGCGGACCAGATCAGCACGTAGGGGTAGCCCTCCACGTTGCAAATCACGCTGCGGCCGGTGTCCTTCTCCACAACGGAGACATGGGCGGTCTTCAGGTTGACCATGCAATGGCTGTCACTGTCGAACAGGTCGTCGGTCAGGGGGATGGTCTCGGTGTTGCGGGCCAGATAGTAACTCTGGCCATTCAGCAGGCCGTTGGGAATGGCGCTGACGCACAGCGGGGACTCCAGCCCGTCAAAGCGGATCTCGTAATCTTCGGTGGTATGGCGGTCGTCAAAGGGCAGCGCAAAGGCGGGGTGATAGCCGATGCCAAAGCGCAGCTGCTCCTCCACGGGGTTCTCCACAGTCAGGGTGTGGTGGATGGTCTCGCCGTCCAGCACAAAAGTGGAGCGCAGCACAAAGGCGTAGGGCCATTTGGGCAGCGTTTCGGGGTTGGCGTGCAGCTCAAACTCCAGTGTGTCGGCGGTGTGACGGGTCATGGCGTGCTCCACATCGCGGGCAAAGCCGTGCTGGCCGCCGGCGTATTCCACGCCCTTGGCAATCATCTTGCCGCCGGTCAGCTTGCCGGTGTAAGGGAACAGAATGGGCGCGTGGCGGCCCCAGACGGAAGGATCGCCGGACCAGAGCAGCTCGGCTCCGGTGGGCTTGTGGATGACGCTGACAGCCTCGGCACCGTGGGTGTCGACGGTCAGACGCAGGGTATCATTTTCGATCGAGTACCGCATAGGATAAGTACCTCCTGCCGAAATTTTTACGGTTTTACTATAAAACCGCACAGCCCCGCGGGGCGGGAATTGTGCGGTATGGCCTTAGAGAATCAGTTGCAGCACCATGCCTGCCGCGGCGCCAACGGCCCACAGCAGCCCGGTCATAAACAGGTTTTGCTTCCAGCTGGGGTTCACACGCCACAACACGGCCAGGCCCACGCCTGCGCCGGCGGTCAGCCCGGCAAACAGGCTGCCAAAGGTGATGACCCCCTCCATATACAGCTGGGCCAGCAGCACACTGGCGGCGCAGTTGGGCACAAGGCCGACCAGCGCGGTCAGCATCGGCTGGAAGATGCCCATGCCGCCTAAGATACTGGTGATGGCGTCCTCGCCCACGGACTCAAAAATAAGCCCGATCAGGAAGCTGAAGAGCAGAATGAACACGAAAATTTCCAGCGTGTGGCGCAGAGCGGCCAGGAAGATGCTGCTGGTCTCCTCGTGCTCCTCGTGGCAGTCCACCTCATCGGCGTGGCCCTCGTACCCGCCGTACAGCGAGTGGGGCAGCACCTTGCGCAGCGGGAAGTCCAGCAGCGTGCCGCCTACGATGGCAAAAATGATCTTGCAGACGATCAGCAAGACCAGGGTGGTCCACTGGCTCGGCTCAGCGGCCAGCAGCGGAATGGCCTCGTCGCTGGTGGCGATAAATACGGCCAACAGTGTGCCAGGGGTGATGACCCGGCTGGCGTAAAAGTTGGATGCGACCGCGCTGAAACCACACTGGGGCACACAGCCCAGCAGTGCGCCGGGCAAAAAGCCCCAGCGACCGCCGCCGGCGAGGGCGTTTTCAATGTTCTCGCCGTGGTGGCGCTCCAGCCATTCGATCAGCAGATATGCCAGATACAAAAAGGGCAGCATTTTTACGCCGTCGATCAGCGCATCCAACAGTGCATCGAGAAAAATTTCCATTTAGACCTCATTATATACTTTTTATGGGATTTGCGGTGCCGTAGTATTGTTTGTGCAAACTACAGCTTTATACAAAGCTGCGCAGCAGCCTTACGGCCGGGCGCACCACTTTATCGGGGATACGGGCGCGGAACCGCGCTACCGTGCGGGCAGAAAACGGCATCTCATCGCTGAAAGTTTCCATGCCCAAAAAATACTGCAGGTAGGGGCTTTCCCGCACCAGCTGCACCACCTCGCGGTCCGAGACCTCGTAATGCAGCTGGATAACACGGCAGCCCAGCGCGATGCGGGCCGAGATGGCCGCTTTGCCGCTGGGGGCAAACAGTTCACTATAGCCCTGCTCAAAACGGTCCCAATCGATGGCTTCGGCCAGGCGGACCCAGCGGTTTTTATCGCGCAGTTCTCCATGGTACGGCGGCAGATAGTCATAAATCGACATCTGCTTTTCTTTGGCACGGTACACAGGCGTAACCCCTCTCTACAACAATACGGAAATTTAATACCGCTGGAACAGCGGGAAGATCATAGCCAGCACGCACCACGCGGCCTGGTACAATACCAGTGCGGGCAGCGGCAGGGTGGCCAGGCCGCCGGTCAGGGTCAGCAGTACGCCCAAAACGCAGCTGATAAGCACCGAGGCAGTGACGACGACGGCGGACTTGCGCTCGCCCTCGGCAGCACCGGCGGCAGCTTCCAGGCCGCCCACAAAGCTGGCAAAGCTGCCCAGATGCAGCATGTTGCCGTCGCTTTCCGGCAGCCAGGCGGTGGCCGGGTTCATCAGCTCATGCTCGGCGGTGTTCAGCACCTTCACGGCCCCGGCGGGCAGGCTGTAGGCAGCCTCCAGCAGGGCGGTATCGCAGTTGAAATCGTCGCAGTCGACGATCAGCGACAGGCCGGAATGGCGCAGGCTGTCCAGCACGGCGGCAGTGTCCGGGTCACGCTGGTAGGCCACCTGGAACATGGCAAACAGTTTGCCGGAGACGGCCAGGTAGATCATGCGGCGCTGGTTGACGGTATGGTGCTGCTCGTACTCCAGGCTGGGCAGCTTGACGCCGTAATCCTGCATCAGGCTGCGGTTGCCTACCAGCACGCGGCGCTTGTTGACCCAGCCGATGTAGCCCTTGCCGTAGACGGCCTCGCGGTCATCCACCTTGGCAATCATGCTGCGGTCGCCCAGCATATTCAAGAAGACATCCCGCAGCGTGGGGCAGGCCTCAGCCATGATGGAGGCGGCATAGACGATGGCCAGGTCGATGGGGGCGTTTTTGATGGGCTTGATGCCCGCCAGTGTGACGCACCCCTGGGGGAAGAGATCCCGCGCGGTGACCTGGATGACGTTGATGCGGCCCAGCTGGCGGATGTCACGCCAGCCCGGCACGACCGCGCCCACCTGGGCGGCGCTGCGCTGCATCAGGCGTGCGGGCATGGCGGCCAACAGCGTGCCCGCCAGCGGCGCGGCCAAGCACAAAATGCTGGCCAAAATGGTGACAGCGCTGGTCAGGTTGTGGGTGCGGATGACAGTGATCAAGAAGCCCAGCAGCGCGCAGCCGCCTGCGGCCCAGGCAAACTGCTGCTGGTTTTTATCGCTGGTACCGGCAGCGGCGCTGCTGGCCAGGAAACCACGGAAGATCTGCGTCGGGCGGCTGACCAGCACCGACGGGTGCGGCTGGGCCAACCCCTGAGAGGCCGCCCGCAGCGCGCCGGCGTCTTTCAGCCGGTAGGCTACGGCGTGGTCTACATTTTTGCTGACGAGCTGGAAGTTATCCCGCACGGTGGCAGCATTCATCCGCTTGCCTACGGTGTTGACGCAGAGCACCAGCGCGGCAGGCCCGGCCAGCAGGGTGACCTCGTTCGTGTAGCCTTTTGTGCCCAGCACGATGAGCGCCTGCAGCAGCGCACCCACTACGGCCAAAGCGGTCAGGCTGTCGGGGGTCGGCTTTTTGGCCAGACCCTGCAAACCGTTCAGCAGTGTTTTCCAGTTGATACCGGCGGCCGCGGCCAGCAGCACCAGGGCTACGGCCGGGTAGACGGTTTCCCCGGCCAGAACGCCGGGCATGGCGGGCAGGGCGGCGGCAATGAACGCCAGCACCAGCAGCACCAGAGCCGCCGCGCCGCTTACGATGCAGGCGGTAGTCAGATGCAGCAGGTTCTCGTCCAGCTCCTTGCGCACGGCGGGGGCGTCCTCGGCGCTCTCGAAATCGCGGCGTCGGGACACGGGGATCTCGGCAGTGTCAAAGGGCTGGGCAGCGGAATCCGCCGATTCATCGTCGGCCTTGCCGCCCAGATGGAACCCGCCCAGGCGGAACTTGTCCAGCAGGCCGGTGTGAGCGGTGCTCTCCCCTGCTTCCTCCTCCAGATTGGAGGTGAGCCGGGCGGCCATCTCGTCGTAGCGGGTGGTCTCGTCGGAGATTGCGCCGGTGTTGATGGCGTTGGCGATGTTATCCACAAAGGAGCCAGTGGCAGGCTCGGCGGGAGCCTGGCCCAGGTTTTGGGTAAAGCCGGTGTGGGCCGGTGCGGCAGGAACTGCGTAGCTGCCCAGATCCTGCGTGAAGCCGGTATGGGCGGGCTGTGCCTGCGGGGCCTGCCGGAACGGCTGCGTCTGGGCAGGCTGGGCGGCATCGGGCGGGACCGGCGTTAGGCGGATGCGCCCGGTCAGGGTATCCACCAGATCGTCCACGGCATCGCGGGTGTGGTGATAGCTGTCGGCCATCAGGGTCGGCTCGTCCACAGCAGGAGCCATGGCAGCCGTATCGGGCTGCGGTACGGTATCGACCTGGGGCGCGGGCTGCGGTGCTGCGGGTTGGGCAGGCTGCGGCTGGGCCGTATGGGGACGCACGGCGTTGTAGGCGCTCATGAACTGCTGGGTGCTGTCCGACGGCATTGGCGCGACTGAACCGAGCTGCATCGTAAAGCCGGTGGTGGTCTGGCCGGGCTGGATGGCCTGGGCGCTCTCCAGGCCGGGCAGGTCCAGCGGCTCGCCTACCGGTCCCTGCAGCGGCGTGGGCTGAGCCGGGGGCGGCGTGCTGCGCTTTTGACCGGGGGTGAATTCCACGGTGCTACGCTTTTTACGGTAGATCGTGCTGGTAGCGCTCGGGTCGCGGGCAGGGGGGCGGCTGTTTTTTTGCTCGTTGACGACGCCTCGAAGCATTTGCAGTGTGTCGCCTGTCAGGGTAGCACCGACCAGCGTACTGCCGGAAGATTCGCTTTGGGGCTGGGTGTATTTGCTGCGCCAGACGTTGGTGCTGGTCTCCGGCTCCGGCTGGATGGCCGGGCGCAGCGGAGCCATCGTCGGCTCGTCCTGCCGCTCCTCGGGGATCATCAGCTCGTCGGTGGCGTCGGTATCGGCGCTGCTGCCACCGCCAAACAGGCTGTTCAAGAAGCCGTGCTTGCGGGCAGGCTTCGGCGGCGTGGCCTGCTCGGCCTCGGCTTCATCCGGGAAATATTCATCCTCGGTCTGGTAGGAACTTTGCGCGGGGGCATCGGTGTGGCCGCCGCCCAGCGAGACGTTGATCGGCTCGAAATGGTCGGTGTCGTCGGCGGGTTTCAGGCCGAAAGGCCAGCGCTTTTTCTTGCCGGTGTCGTGGAAACGGCCCTTTTCATCTGGCACGACGGCGACGGAATCGGCGAAGAAGCGCTGGAAATCTGCCTTGCCTTCGTTCAGCGCGGTGGTGTTGGAAACATCCCCCTCCGGGACCATCTTGCGCAGAAAGTCCTTGATGATGCCGGTGCGGGTGGTGTCCTGGGTGCTGCCCTCGGTGGGGGCGGATTGCTGCACCGGCCGGGCAGGCTGCACATTTTGCACAGGCTGCACGGGCTGGGCCGGACGCACTGGGGTCGAAGGGGCGGCAGACGGCTGGGCATCCGGGACAGATTGCACCGGCCGCTGGGGGGCTGCCGCACGGGGCGTTTCCGTTGTGCGGCGGGATGCCGGTGCGGGCATGGAGGCAGGTGCAGAAGTTGCCCCGGCACTGCGCATAATTTCATCAAAATCGTCAGGACCGCTGAAATCGGAAAAAGCGATCTGGCTGTCCTGGGTCGGCGTGTTCTGCAGCGGCGTGGTGGAAATACCCACGCTGCGCAAAATTTCATCGACCTGATGATCGGTGACGCTGGCGCGTACGCCGTCCGCCGCCTGGCGCTGGTTCAAATCCGCCAGGATGCGGTCTACCGAATCATTGGTACGTTTGCTTGGCATTTTTATGCTCCCTTTATAAGGTAGAGATACAAATTACTTCTTGGCGGTGCGGCGGCGAAGTACGTCGTAGCACAGGATGCCGGCAGCCACGCTGACGTTGTAGCTGTCCACGCCGGTGGACTGGCCGGGGGCCATCTCCAGCGTGACGGCGGCGTCGCAAAGCTTGCGGGTCAGGGCGGAAGGACCGCCGCCCTCGCTGCCCAGCACCAGGGCCACCGGGCCGGACAGGTCGGTCCTGGCCAGCGGTGCACCGCCCAGGTCAGCGCAGTAGACGAAGATGTTATGTTCCTTAATGGTGCGGATGGCCTGCGCCAGGTTGGACACGCGAGCCACCGGCAGGCGGGCCGCGGCCCCGGCGCTGGATTTCATCACAGTGCCGGTCACGCCGACGCCGCCGCGCTTGGGAATGACCACGCCGTGGGCGCCGCACAGGTAAGCCGAGCGGATGATGGCACCCAGGTTGTGGGGGTCCTCTACCCCATCGCACAGCACCAGGAACGGTGCTTCGCTTTTGGCCTCAGCAGCGGCAAACAGATCCTCCAGCGAGGCATACTGCACCTCGGCGGCGCGGGCGGCCACGCCCTGGTGGTCGTCGGTGCCGCAGATCTTTTGCAGCTTATGGCCGGGTACCCGTTTGACCACCGCGCCGGTCTGCTTGGCCAGGGCGGTGTAATAGCCGGCAACCGGCTGCGGCAGCGAGTCTGCCAGATAGACAGTGTCCACCGCGCCGCCGCTTTTCAGCAGCTCGGTCACGGCATTTTTGCCCCATACCAGCGTGTCGGTGCGCGGTTCAGCCTGCTCGCGGGCAATCTTTTCCATAGGGTACCTCCTGCGGGGCATTGCCCCGGTAATTGTCGAAAAATGCACCAGCGGTGAAAAGGCTGGCTATACAGATAACAGTATAGCACACCCCGCGGCCTTTTGTCACCTTTATTTTGCGCTTTTTAGCGGGTCTGTACTGCTTTTTTACAACTGCTGCCGCCGCAATGCGCCAAAAGTACAAAGACCCTCTGGCGGGTGCGCGATAAAGCGTTGTTTATACAAACCGTAGTGGAAAACCCACTTTCCCCTTGTTGAAAACTCTGTTGAAAAGGTGGAAAACCAGCATAGCAGCCAAGTTTTCCACAAAAACGGGGGTGCGTTTTCCACAAGGGGTGGAAAAGTTATCCACATAACAGGTTGGATAAACCCTTTTGTCAAGATGGGAAAAAAGCTGATTTCTTGCCTCCAATTCCCCCGTTAAGCTGACAAAACTGCCAAATTTTTGCAAAGGCTGGCAATCTTTGGTACAGTGCGCCAAAAGTGCATGAAGGTTCTGAAATTTAGCTGTTGATTTTTTGTCAAAGTCGGGTTATAATAGGACTATCGGTGGGCTGAACGCCAGTGCCACCGCTTAACAATCATGTGGAGGTATGTGATATGCTGGTAAATGCTACCAATATGCTGCTGAAAGCACGCGATGGCCACTATGCCGTCGGTCAGTTCAACATTAACAACCTGGAATGGACCAAGAGCATTCTGCTCACTGCACAGGAGATGAACTCCCCCGTCATCCTCGGTGTTTCTGAGGGTGCCGGCAAATATATGACCGGTTTCAAGACCGTTGCCGCCATGGTCAAGGCCATGGACGAGAGCCTGGGCATCACCGTTCCCGTTGCCCTGCACCTGGACCATGGCACCTACGAGGGCGCTAAGGCCTGCGTTGCCGCCGGCTTCACTTCCATCATGTTTGATGGCAGCCACTACGACATCGATGAGAACGTTGCCAAGACCACCGAGCTGGTTGCCCTGGCCCATGACCACGGCCTGTCCATCGAGGCTGAGGTCGGTTCCATCGGCGGCGAGGAAGACGGCGTCATCGGTATGGGCGAAGTCGCTGATCCCGCTGAGTGCGCCAAGATCGCTGCCCTGGGCATCGACTTCCTGGCTGCCGGCATCGGCAACATCCACGGCAAGTACCCCGCCAACTGGCAGGGCCTGAACTTCGAGGCTCTGGACAAGATCCATAACGCCACCGATAACATCCCCCTGGTGCTGCACGGCGGCACGGGCATCCCGGCTGACATGATCCGCAAGGCCATCAGCCTGGGCGTCTCCAAAATCAACGTCAACACTGAGTGCCAGCTGAGCTTCGCCGATGCTACCCGTAAGTACATCGAGGCCGGCAAGGACCTGCAGGGCAAGGGCTTCGACCCCCGCAAGCTGCTGGCTCCCGGCGCCGAGGCCATCAAGGCCACCGTCCGCGAGAAGATCGAGCTGTTCGGCTCCGCCAACAAGGCCTGATTTTAATACGCAAATCCAAAAGCCCGAAGGTGCAATGCCTTCGGGCTTTTTGCTGTTTACACACCTCCCCGTCCCCCGGCATACCGTGGTACAAGGAGGTGTTTACTATGCCAACAGGCAGTATCCAAGTTTATGCGTCCGTGGCGGGGCAGGCGGCACCGCTGGCAGGCGTGCAGGTGGCGGTGCTGGATGAATCCGGTGTGACCGTGGCCCGCCTGACCACTGACGAAGCCGGTGCGGCAGAAGCCACAAACCTGACCGCGCCCAACGCCAGCTACAGCTTGCAGGAGACCAACACGACGGTGCGCCCCTATGCCGTCTACCGCCTGCGGGCCGATGCCAGCGGCTGGCAGAGCCAGATTTTGGACGGCGTGCAGGTATTTGACGGCCAGCAGACGGTGGCGCGGCTGGAGTTTTTGCCCGGCGGCGGGGACGGAAACGCTCTGCCCGCACGGGAAGCCGCGCCCCAGACCGTCACCATCCCACCCCATGTGCTGTTTGCGGGCGACGGCGGCAGCGGCCCCGCGCCCGAGGAGCGCCTGCCCGGCAACGTGCTGAGCGAGGTGGTCGTGCCCCGCAAAATCACCGTGCATCTGGGCCGCCCGGCGGCCAGCGCCCGCAACGTGACGGTGAGCTTCCAATCCTATATCGCCAATGTGGCGTCCAGCGAAGTCTATCCCACCTGGGTAGGCCATGCAGTTTACAGCGCTCCCCTGCCCCGGCGGGCCAGCCGCGCCTGTACGGCGGCAAAGTCGGCGCGGGAGACAAGCCCCTCATGGGTACCCGGCACCACGATCCATTGCGACCGCGGCAACCGCACGCTGCGGGCAGATTTGTAGCTGACTTTGCGGCGGCGGCCCTGCTCTAAATCGCCTGCGTAGGTACGGTTGGTCAGCATCTGGTGCAGGGTGGCGCGGCTCCACTGGCCGCTGCCGGTGTGGGCCGGTCCGCCGTGCTGCTGGCGGTAGACGCTGGGCGGCGGGACGCCCTCGGCGTTTAAAATATGGGCGATGCGCGCGGTGCCGTACCCTTGCAGATACAGCGCAAAGATGTGCCGCACCACGGCGGCAGCTTCGGGGTCAGGCAGCAGGCGGCTGTGGTCGGCGGGGTCTTTGCGGTAGCCGTACAGCGCAAAGGTGGCAATGTAATCCCCCTGCCACCGCTTATGCGTCAGCACCGAGCGCACATTGTCTGACAGATCCTCAAGATACCACTCGTTGATAAGCCCGTTGATTTGCCGGGCTTTTTTCCCGGCGCGGTCCTGGGTATCCACGTGGTCCACCACGGCGATGAAGCGGATGCCCCACTCGGCAAATTTGCCGTGGAGGTACTTTTCCACCAGCTCCATATCGCGGGTAAAGCGGGATTGCGTTTTGGCTAAAATCACGTCAAATTCCCGCCGTTCGGCTGCCGCCAGCATCTGGTTGAACGCCGGGCGGCGGCGGTCGGCGCCGGAGTAGTCCTCGTCGATGTAGACTTCCTGCACGGTGTAGCCGTGCTCAGCCGCATAGCGTAACAGCATCGAGCGCTGGTTCTGGATGCTCTCGGACTCGGGCCCGGTTTTGGCCGCGTCCTCCTTGCTAAGGCGGCAGTAGATGGCAGCTTTTATGCGGCATCCCCCCTTCGCCTAAATATATGCGGTACATACAAAAAGGCTCCCTCTGTGAGGCAGACTCCCCCGATACGGGAGCGTTGTCGCCGAAGGTGAGCTGCATCCCCGATACAGAATACACGCACAAACGAAACGATTTTCCGAAATTGGCCTAAAAGGGTGACGATTGGACAAAAAAGAACGGCACACCGGTCAGGGTGTGCCGTACGAGCTATGAAATCAGTGCCCCTCTTTGTCGATCATCTTGCGGATGGCATCGATGGCGACGCGGATGGCGAGGTCGGTGTCGTGTACCTGGGCATTGGGCAGGCCCTTTTTGGCGCGCTCCTGGTTGGCGACCACCAGGAACAGCGAGCCGACCCGCACGCGGCGGTAAGCGCCGGCAATGAACAGCGCGGCGGACTCCATCTCCGACGCGATGCAGCCCATGCGCAGCCAGGCTTCCCACTTGTTCAGCAGCTCGTAAGAGACGGGGTGTTTTTCGGGCTGGTGCTGGCCGTAGAAGGAATCCTTGCACTCCACCACGCCGGTGTGGTAGGTAACGCCTACGTCCCTGGCGGCGTCCACCAGGGCGTTGGTCACGCCGAAATCAGGCACGGCAGGGTACTCGATGGGCGCGTACTCGCGGCTGGTGCCCTCCATGCGGATCGCGCCGGTGGCAATCACGACGTCACCGCCGCAGACATCCTCCTGCATGCCGCCGCAGGTGCCTACGCGGATGAAAGTGTCAGCCCCGCAGTTGGTCAGCTCTTCCAGCGCGATGGAAGCGGACGGGCCGCCGATGCCGGTGCTGGTAACGCTGACGGGTACGCCGTTGAGGGTGCCAGTGTAAGTAACGAACTCGCGGCTGTCAGCCACCAGACGAGGGTTATCAAAATATTTGGCAATTTTGGCGCAGCGCTTGGGGTCGCCGGGCAGAAGCACATAGCGGCCTACATCGCCGGGACCCAGCCCGACATGATACTGCTTGCCGCTGCCTTCGGTATAATCGACCATAGGTTTCAACCTCCTGAATAGATATTTGAATATATTATACAGCGTTTTGGGGGAGGTTGCAACCAATTAAATATAGAAGAACACAGGTGTGAAATGGATAGTGTTTTTCTTCTATCAGATATTCAAGCGAGATTTCCCGCTTGCGGCGGCTCCGTATGCTCCGGGCTGCGTCTATGGCAGCGTGGCGAATAACAGTCTTGCAAAAGGCATCGTGTGTATGCCGGATATGTTCTTGATACTTTTCGTGTTCGGTCATGGAAAATCCCCCTTTCTGAATAATGGCAGAGGGCGGCAGCATCTTGTGCTGTCGCCCTCTTGATTACCGAACAGCAAAGACGGGCGGGGCTGTCAACGGCGGCGCATTTGCGCCGTTCATCTTGACCGTTGACAGGCTCGGCTGGGTTTGCTATCTGCTCACGGCAATTCACTCTCATTGATAGGAATTGCTTCAAGTTCCGTATTCAAATTGTTCCAATAAGAGCCAATATCCGCACTTGTGAAATACTTAAAACCGCCTGCTTCTGACTTCAATTCGCCGTTTTTAACTCCATAGCAGGCGTAAATCAAATCGTAGCTTGTTCCATCTGAGAGGTTAAATCTAAAGCTGGTCACATCTGCTCCGGCAGTTTCCTCAGTCGTTTTGTCTTTTAGGGATAAGCCCTTGAACTTATCATACAGGGTCTTTATATCATTTTCAGCAACAACTACTTTCTTTTCTGCTGATGCAGGCACTCCGTCATAGTGGTACATTTCAACGTTTTCGACATCTTCAACCTCAAATGGGAAGTCGATTTTGACAGGCTCATAAGCAATGTTTATAGGTAACAGAAAGAGAGCTGTAAAAATTGCAATGATACAAAGAGCGATGGAAACGAGAACAGCAATCGTTATCTTTTTTCTGCCTCTCTGCTTTTCTTTTGCCTCATGGCGCATAATAACGCTTTCGCTTTCTTCGTGAAGAACATCTTCGCTCGTGTGAGAAAGCAATTTCTGATAAATTGCGTTACAGTCAGCACAGGCGTTCAAATGCTCTTTTACCATCTCTGCGCTTGCTTCGCTGCAAGCACCGTCAACATACAGCGGAAGAATATCTCGAACAATATCGCATTGTTTACTCATGCTTTTCATCCATCCTTTCTTGAATTTTTAGCTTTGCACGATGATAAGTAACTCTCGCCCATGATTCTGTTTTTCCAAAAATTGCAGCGATTTGTGAAAAAGATAGTTCCCCGAATACGCGAAGCTGAAAGACTTCTTTGTATGGTTCTTCCAAACGGTGAAGAACGAGGTGTATGCGGAACGCCATGTCAGAATCTGCAACTGAGTTCTCAACATTTTCATTTGATGGCAAGTCATTGATTTCACTCAC